>Ga0123342_1009609_pt1 | contig 11500 bp, 4 predicted proteins | sample Turbeawhitnodule_FD_89960 | JGI IMG/M metagenome (GOLD analysis project Ga0123342, IMG submission 89960) | Root nodule microbial communities of legume samples collected from Mexico - Turtle bean Mexico white nodule | ecosystem: Host-associated > Plants > Roots > Nodule | place: Mexico: Nepantla... | reverse complement strand
ATAAAAAATTTAAGGATATTTTAGGCATTTGATAATCTCTTAAAAGAGCAAAATTGGAATTTCAAATTTTATGGGTGCAGCTAGAAAATATGAATGCATTGTCCAGGGAACTTTGTGGCTCCTTCCTTCTTAAAGCTCTTTACTTCCTCCACCTCCATATATTTTGTGTTGCACCTCTAAAGTATGAAAATTTCAAAAGTTATTTTTAGTTTTCAGAAATCATCTTTGACTTTCAGAGTAATTTTTACTTTCAAACTACAGAAGTTATTTTTTACTTTTGAATACACATTTAGAAGTCATTTAGATTGTACAATTAGAAGCTTTCTTTTAAAGAAAAAAATAGTTTTCAAATTGTATAGGAGATTTTTTTTAAGAAAAAAATTACTTGTATAATATGTAAACAAAAAAAATAACTTCCAGTGTATAATCCAAAAGTTCTTCCAAATTATATGATTTGAAACATTTTTAAATTTTAAATTGCATAATAAAAAAAAATTACATATTTATAAGATAGGGAACGAAAATATGGAGATAAAGGAAGAAAAAGCCCATTTGATGTGTTTGTATATTGGAAAATTGCTGATTGGGTCTAAGAGAAATGCAATTGTTTTCAACACTTTTTTTACTTTGAAATGATAAATTTCACAAATGTATAAGGATCGATTAGATACAACGATGGAAGAATTAGACAACAAAATATGTATCCTAAATTATGATTGAAGAATCTTATTTTTCACGTGACGTGGTTGAACCGTTTGGTTGAATGTCAAATGGGAGAATAATTTCTTTCAATAATGAAATCCAGTTATGATTTTATTACTTTAATTAATGATAAAGTGTGTCTCAAAATATTATTCTAGAGGTGCATGCGTTTTCTCTTCCTTTTTCATGAGAATGAATTAGTGAATATGACATAATTTGTATGACTGAAGAAACGTGTGATTGGGGAAGGAAAATTTTCAATGTGGCCTGCTTCGTGGTGCTTGGTGGCAGTGTGTGTTGGGTAGTATCTGTCAATGCTATTTGTCTGCAAATAGTATGTTGTAATGTATGCTACAGTTTTAAAGTGTGCACACAAACAAGAATAAGATTTATTTTTCTTCTAATTATGTTTTATATAGATATTTCTTTGGATACATAAGTGGACAACAAACATAATAATATATTAGATGCTTTTTGGGTTCTAATCCTTAAAGTTAGAGTTCTACTCTGACTTCAATAACTTGCTTGATAAAAGCTGACACTAATTATCAGGATGAAATTTTAATTTTGATTCAAGATATCACACTTAAGTTTGTTTTTAGAACTGATAACGAAATTTTTTAAGTTAATTTAAACACACGCTTAATCTCATTTCTTTTGTTCAATAACTTTGAGTTCTGTTTCTGTTGTTGCACTGTTAGACCAAAAATTTGTCTCAATCATTTCTTTATTACATATTATTGAATTAGGAAGCGAGCTTAAGTTGCTAATGAAAGCTCTAACTTGTTTATTGAATCTCAGTTCTGCAATCTCTCAATAACACTTCTGGTAGCTAAGCCAAATTCTGAACAAACTGTGCATGTCTCTGGCTTCTCTACCTTGGTAATATACTCTTGGAGATTCTTACCGAAGTTGAATGGGGATCAATTACATGAATTATTAATATTTTTGTTCCAACTCAAGCATTGTCCAGTGAACCACAAAGAATGTGTGAAGATTTTTCTATGAATTGTGTGTCTAATGTTACTTTTCTCAACACAATATATCAGATTTTCAGATCTTTTTGGTGTAACAAAACGTTTAATCAGTTTGGACTAGTTGATGAGTGGTTTAGACATAATTCTTGTTTAGAAGAGTTTTATACTGGTATTATGAGGTTGGCTTATCATTCAATTTGGATCATTTAAATTCACCTTCAAAACTCTATTGAAAATTAAAACTACTCAGTTTTCATTAAAAGCATTGAAGTGCTGCTGTGAAATAAATAAGCTTGAACATCATTTGTTAATTAGGTTCACTAGGCTCCATCATCACTTGACGCCAAACATAAAAAGAGTTTTGTCTGCTCTAGAAATTCTGTTAAAAAATACAGGGAACTGAACCTCAAATTACAGTAGGAAAAATCTGCTAAACTGCAAAGTATGTAAAATTCTTGAAAATTATTAAATATTAAATTTACCTCTCCACATTAACAATGACTGATGTAGAATTTCGTAAATTACAGTGAGCAAAACGCGTTGACAAGGATCAAATTGAAGAGTAAGATTGCAAGAACTTGTTCAAAAACTTATCTACATTGCTCCCTTATCTGCTGTGAATCCACCATAGGAGATTACTGAATGAGTTTCCATCATCAAAACCTGTCAACATTCTTATTTTCTTTAATGCTGTAGTTTTATCATAAATTCCTTGCAAGGCATAGGTGAATCCCTTCCAGCCTTCTACATTTGTTTTGTTCTTCAAAGAAGGCAGTGTCCATTCCACAAGCTCCTTGGCATAAACAGTATCAAAGAACAAGGTCTCAGTGACAGGCAACAAGGGTAGAACTTGGATACTAAGCCTACACTCTCTGCACTCTGCAGGAGCCCACCATAGCTTACTGTCCCTCTTGTTAGCCCACAGAATACCCACTATCCTGTTATCTTTTGCAAATTCTTCTTCATACAAGTTGTCTTCCACTTTTACATGCCACCATGTTTGTGTAGCACGAATTTCCAATGCTAACAGTGTTGATCCACTATCAACAAGACGGCTATCACCATAAGCTAGACCCATCAATGCTGCTGCATAGTAGGCATTTACAGCTTCACTTGTACTCTCCTGATTCCTTCCATCTTCAAATTCAGTCAGCCCTGAAGCCCAAGAGTGTAACTTGTAAAGGTCAAAACACCTAAGGCGCGGATAATCTGTGTTATATCTTTGGCCCAAGTTCATAAAATCTGTCACAAGTGAATAGGCTTGCGGTTTGTATTGTTTGCCCCAGGCAGGGTCAATCTTTGCAAGAACTGCGATTCCATAAATAAAGTACCCCAAATGAAAATGGTGATCGTTATACACTCCAAACCCAAAATCAGCAGTTGAATCCGTGGAGCCTTGTTTAGTAACAAGTCCACGCCATTTTCTTTCATATAGAAAAGCATTCCCTTTGAAAGTTCCATCCAACCAGGGCTCAATGGTTTCCTTCAAAAAATTTCTAATCTTGGGAATCACTTTAGGATAAGACACTTCTTCTGCGATCAAGGCCAACCTTGCAGCCCTTCCAACAAGCTTCCCATAGAAATAAGATGACTGTGTTGTTATTGCAGAAGAATTTAGCTCCTTCACATCCTTATTAAGCGCTGAGATAATCTCACCAAATGACTCTTTATCGATGCCTTTTTTAGAATGCCATGTGACAGGAATAGGATCCGTTTCCAACACCCAAGAATCTCCAACAACACCAACAAGATCACCGTCAACACTTCTATACTTAAAATCGTGCAGAACGGTAACGTTACAATCATGTGATAGAAGCTTGGCATGAAGAGGGTGAGCTAGCATGAGCAAGTCCCCTGACCTTTTCCTTTGCCATTTATACTCCACACGGAAAGGTTTCTTGAGTGCTGCATCACCCGACACAGGGTAACAAGAACTGAACTTGTCAAGAGTTGCGACATTGTTGGGGTTGGAATCAGGCAAAGCTGCTATACGGATGATGCCAGAAAATGGCTTGGATGAAACCTGAGAAGCAGCATGGTTCAAATAGATTGGGGAGGAGGTGTATATGAGCCATGTCTGAGTGTTGTTAAGCTGAAGGATAAACTTGGTGTTGTCATCATAGGAAGACAAAGAAAGTATGGTGTGCACGGTTGTGATGGAAAGAGAGGTTGGCTTTGTGACAGAAGCAGTTATGAAAGGGCTTCCTCTGACAAGAAAGAACCTGAGGTTGGAAGTGGGAATGTCCAAAGTGACACCAAGGTCACTGTAGGAAGAGATTACACGGTTTTGTGCATTTGAGTATGTCTGAGAGGCAGAGATGGTGAGATCTGGGACAAAAACTTGGTACAACACAGCTGCTGTAAAGAAGAGAAAAGGGTAGGAGGCAGAGAGTGAGGAGTTTGAGGACTGAATGTGGTAGGGATGAAAGTACTCAGGCACTGTGCCATTTGGAATAACAAAGTTTTGGAAGAAAGAGTTTGTGGGGAGTGGAGATGAAAGGAGGTTTGGTGAGAAGTAGGTTGAAGGGTCTGGGAGGACTGTGGATTGAGTTTGAGGGAAGAGAAAAGAAGAAGACATTGTTTGTGAGGAAGAGAAGGGGAATTGTGACATTGCTTCCTGCAATGCTTGTTGTCTCTTATATGAACCAAACTAAGCTTCTTTCACCTCCCAACTTGACTTTAGAATAATGCTTTTTAATCCTTGTGTTTGGTTAAGCAATGGTAAAACCACATTTATCTTCTCACACTTCAAAGCTATGTAATTAAGTATTGAGTAGGTAAATTATACATTTATAATTTAAGCTTAAATAGTTTTTTTCTCTCTTATAAAACTGCAGAATTTGTATATGACTGTCAATACAATAATAATTAAGTGATGTGTAATATACACACACATATAAAATTTATTGAACCAAAAGAAAAAAAATGAACATGTTAATTATATTCTGATGCCACTTAATAGAAAAATCTTCAGTCAAAAATATTAAAAATGAAAAGCAGAGTTAACAATTCTATAAAGTGTAAACATTCATTCTATAAATTATAAATAGTTGTGTATTTTTTTCATTTGTTGGTTTGTGTTTGGCTGCGGTTTGGTTGGAAAATAATGGATGATGGATTCCAAGCTTATTCAAATTGAGGAACTTTTTTCTTCGCTTTGTTAAACCTCTTTTTCTCTCTGTAGTTTTCAATGTATTGTTTAATATTCAATGATATATTCTTGTATAAATCATCTTAATATTTATAAACAATATTCGATAAAAAAAATATTTAACATCTTAAGAAAACATAAATGGCTCAATATATTTATTTATCTACTGTACCAATTAAAGAAAAGTAGCAGGAAGAACTTGTTAGAGGGTTTAGAAAGACTTATTCTTATCTAACTATTATTTTAAAGTATAACCCATAATATAATTGGTTACTCATAATTAACTATTGATATCAGCTAAAAGTGTCATTGAATTACTTTTTCTTCTTCTAATCATTGTGAACTTTTATCTGATCATCTTATTAAGTTGTTCTTATAAAAAAATTTGTTCATTAGCTAGGGTTAAGTATTTTTTTTTTTCTGGAGTTGTAGATTTAATGTTGCTATTTCAGTGTTTATTTTATTTCTAGTGTTTAGAAATTGCAAAAATTATGTATATTTAGATCGACTTGAGGATATATTGAAGGATAAAAAAAAACTCAATAATTATATTGAATGTGAGGACTAGAAAAAAAATTCTAGACGAAAATAAAAAAATTCAAGTTAGCAAAAATATATTTAAATGTATTCTTCTTTGAAAATCTATAAACAATTATTTAAGTAAAAATCAAATTAAAATTGTGTAGAGAGAAATAAATAAGTAGTTGTTGTAAGTAAGATGCAGCATGATGTATATGACCGTTGAACTAATATAATGTAAATTATTCCAATAATCTTCAACTCTTCATTAATTGTTAAATTATAATATAATATTATGAATCGGGTTGAGTAGTGTCTTAAAACACTGGTTAAGAAATTAAGAAAAAATCAGAAGGAATGTTGAAATTTTATTTTTTGAAATATTAAATTAAAAGAGATATTCAATTAAAAATGAAAAATAAAAAACGTAATCCGTACGAAATCAAATATCGATGGTTTACGTTACAACGCTCCCTTATAGAAGACGTAGCAGGTGACCGTTAAACAACAAACAAAAATGTGTTCAACTCACAGACAAAAGTGCTTTTACATATTCTAAAGCAAACTACAAAATAAAAAACCACCGTTGAACTTTCTTTATTATTATTTATCAAACAAAATCCCTGAATTAATTAACTAATTAATTTTTTTGTTAATAAATAGTTTAAAGTAAAACAATTATATTTTTTTTCAAAAGAAACACTTTAAAAAATAATAAACAATGTTTTTTTAATAAATAAACTATTATTTTAAATTTTTTAAAAATAGTTTTTCTTAAATTCCCTGCAATTGCTTTGAAATATGTTTGATTTTCAGTTTTAGTCAATACTGACGTTTCAATAAAAGCAACAAAGTCTTGCTTTTTCAATAACGTGCTTTGCACTTGCAAAGAGTGTTCTTTTCTTTCTTTAGGTTTTGTTTGGTATATTAGTAAAAGTTAATTTGTTTCAGTAATTCATTGTGTATATTTTTTCTACAGCATTTCCTTTCTTCAACAACATTTCGGTAAAAAAAAATTACATATAAACAATTGTGTCAATTATTTTTTATTTTAATAGTTTTAAAGCATTTCCACATACTAACGCTTTTACAATTAGAACACTATATACATAGTATATGTCATTATTACGCTGTAAAAATGAATTATTATAACTAATTATAATCCGTTAATACTCGTTTATCTTCAGTAAAAAAAATTACAAGATAATTAATTTATTTCAATATGAAAAAGTTGGTTTTTGTATATAAAAAGAGTATCTATAAAGCTAATGCAGAAAAAAGTTATTGAAAAATAATCACAAGTTATTGAAATATTTTATTTTTTTTTATAAAAAATTTTCATGTTAGGCATCATTATACAACTTGACATCTTACCAAGGCTGACACCTCAAGTAACAACAATCATCTGTCATCACATGAAAAAAATATTATTAAAAAAAGAAAGAAAATAAAAAAATAAAAAAATATGAGGGGGACTAGACCAAAACTCATACGTTAACAAAAACGATACATAGGTAGACTATACTTATCCATAAAGAATTCTAAGAACATACTAGATGGAAGTCTATTATACCAATGAAATGATTCTCTATTAATAAATCATAAATTAACCAACTTATCAACACACGTATTTCTTTCACCAAAAATATTAGTAACTTTAAGCTTGATTGTATCACCAAAAATATTAGTAACTTTAAGCTTGATTGTATCACAGGAATATGTTTTACTTCATTAATTTAACGTAATTGTTGTCTAGTCTTTTAAAAATGTAGAAATTAATCTTTAAAAAAAGTATTAAATTATGAAATTTTGTATAAGCTGTCCAGATCCTGGAATTGACGCATAAGTCAAGCTTGTGAATAATTTGAGCAGCCATGTATGACCCAAAAGCCAAAAATAATAGTTCATGTATAATACCTACAAGAAGCAACTATGCTACAAATATAGGGGCCATGTGTTTGGTGAGTGAGTTAAATAATTTTGTTGTGGTATCTATGCTCCAATGCTATCTTCTCCCATGTGTTCTTTGAATGTATGACATTTTTGTGAACTAAAAAGATTGGCATGTGCAGATTCATCAGATTTGACAATAAATAATATTGCATTATTATGAATCCAGAACTGTGAAGGAGAAAAAAATGATTAAAAAAGAACTTGTTGTTACCTTAGAGTTCACATGAAAAAGAACTATTTTATTTAGGTGAGTGGAGTAGTATATTTTCAATTCACGGAAACTGTGTGCATGATGAAAAACTTTCATTAGAAATACAGAGTTGAATGTTGCAGACCAATTATTGAGAAGAAAGTTAGAAAAGTTTGAGAATATTGTATCCGTGATATTATGATTGATGCATATGGAAAGTTTTTTGGTCATAGTCACGCTGTAACATCCCAATATTAGATTTAATAACTATTTTAATTATTAGAGAAGGTTTAGTTAGTAATTAACAATAGGCTTAACTTAAAACAAATGGATTTTGGGAGTTTATTTCTGCACGTCTATATTTTTCTTCCGCACCTTCACAATTTTTTAAATTTCAAAACTAGCCTTGATCTTTTATTTGAAAAAGGGTATCTGCATTTTTTTGAATTATGGATTTGTGAATCTGGAATGCATTTTTTGCATTACAGATTCTGAAATCCAGAAACATATTACGGATCCACAAATTTGGAAGATTATTGGACTCACCAATCCGAAAGATTTATAGATGCACCAAGGTGGGAGTTTTGCAGATTCATTATTTTGGAAGATAAAAAACAAAGTAGAAATTCCCTATTCCGTAAATCAAGCGGAATGCATTGTCTGAAATCACAACATATGTACTGCAGAAACGAGAATTCACAATAAAAACAAAACTATAGATCCTTAAACCAAACAAAAAAATTACTTACCTTCTTCTTCGAATAGATAATTGTCAAGAGAAACCACCAAACCACCACTAAGTCGTTAGAGACACTACTGGTCACCACCAAGAAAAACGTCTTCCTATGCCAAGAAATAGAGTAGTGCCGTCGTTGAGAGAGCAATGCAGTCCGTGTGTGTAGCCTATGTGCAAAGGAAGAAGAAAGAGTAGGGGGTGAGTGTTGTTGCATTTTAGGATTTTTAAAAATATTAGGGATATATTTATTTTTGCATAACAATGGGGGAGTGCAAGAAGAAAAAAACGTAGGAGTGCAGAGTGCAAGAAGAAAAACGTAGGAGTACAGGAAGAAACTGCCATGGTGTTTTAGAGAATGGGCCATTAGGGTCCAATAAGAGATTAAGATCTATAAACCTAATCCAATAGTTTGGGAAAATTCTTCCTGCACCATATCAGTTTTAAACTGCACCATATCAATTTTAAACTGTACCATTTTTTTCTAAAGTAACAAAATATTCTTATAAAATAACGAAAATGACCTTAAAGGAAGGAAAGTAAATAAAAAATATACTTTCATAATTTTTTTTCAAAATATATTATCAGATCTAGATTTCCACAACATATTTCTGAATTTCATTAATTTTTTCCAAAAATATTTTTCTAGTTTTTTGATTTTTTTTTTTTGGAATGTACTTTTTATATTTCAATATTTTTTTTTCAAATAAATTTTTAATTTTTGAATTGTATTCCAGATTTTTAAAATCCAGTGGAGGAAAAATTTGTCAATATTTGCTTATCTCATATTGATTCAGAGTCTAAAATACGGATACTATGATATGATTTTTTTCCCTCTCTTTTGTGCATCATTAATTTATATTTGAAATGAAAGTTTGATGGTAGAACTTAAATTTAGATTGAGAGTGATCTGTTTAGCATGGAAAATTCGAAACTTATTCTAATATTTGTGTCCTAATAAGTTATGGTATGTTTTACTTTTTATATTTTAAATTAGTTTTTAATTTATAAATTTTTTTCTTATCGTACAACTACTTAGTAAAAATTTCTAAGCAGGCCTATTATTTTATGCTTCTTAACTTTCATATTCCCAAGAAGATAATGGAGATAATTACAAAACCTTTATTGCAGCTTCAAATCTTCAAACTAAGATTTTTTTTTTGTCTTTTTATGGCACTACGATTTTTTGTACTGTGTATTTAGAAATTAAGTAAAAATTAATAATAATATACGTAAGTAAATAATGACACAAAGAATTGATGACAACTTATCAGAATAGAGCTAATCAATGACATTAATCAAATTTTGGCCATTTTTAAATAACGAGAGATCAGGAAATACATATTATAAATGAGTCAAAATATAAAAATACAAAATTTAGATGCACAAACAAAAATTATTCAATTCGGTAATTTAAAAAAATGTAACTTACACCTAATTAAGAACTTCCTTTATTTAATTTATTCATATTATTTAAAACACACACTTCTTATCCAACATACACATTATACTTTAAACAAAATAGAAATGAAGCATATATTTTAGTAACAATGATTATATTTAGCCAAAAAAAGAAAAACCATTAAGTCCCGTTCACAAATTTTTCTTATAATTTTTTTTTGGAAAAGATTGGGAAAAAGTTTACTATTTCACTCTATCTAAGGTAAAAAAAAAATGAATTCTTTGATTATAAATATTAATATTCTATTTTTCAACTCATAATTAATTATAATACAATTCACTGAATAATTATTTTGGTTTATGTAAACAATAACTATACTAATATTAATGAAAAAAATATTATCTTTTAATATATATATATATAAGTATTTTTAATTTCAACATTTTTATTTAGTGTCCTGTAACATGAATAAACAACCTATTTTATATCATAAAAGTAAGTGTAAATGAAGAAGACTTAAAAAGGAAAGGGAAAGCTTAAATAACAAAAAAGGAAGGATAGAAGATTGAATAAATAATTTTTTTATATCTGGTTAGGAGGGATGTTTGTCAACTCAAACATTTAGTTTAGTCAGATATAGTGGTTTTTAGTTAAGTTGTTCTTCTTGACTAGGTCATCTTCTTTTCTTTGTATACAATAGTTTTTCTCCCCGGTGTTGGAAAATAAGATTACTACTAGGGTCAATTTAGAAAGGCGTGGGATCGCGGTTGAAAGTCTTTTGTGTAGTCTTTGTGTAGTGGAGGAAGAGACTTGTCGCCACTTGTTTTTTGAGTGCAGAATAGCTTGGTCAGTACAGTGTCAATGTTTTGTGTGACTTGATGTAAAGTCAGTGAGTCACAATGAACCACTGTTAAACTTTTTTCAATTTAGGTTAGATTGTAGTAGTTAGTGAGATTTGGAAGCACATGAATAATGAATAATGTCATTTTCAAATGGGGTGTGGTTGACAATTTAGAATTGTTCGCTATGATTCAATTAAAGGTTTGGTCTTGAGTTACCTCCAAGTCACAATCTGCTTTTTTTTCTCTTATTTTGATCATTTGGTTTGTATGAGACTAGTTATGTGATGAATTATTTTGCCACGGTAGCACTAGAGTTGGTTTGCGAGGTTTGTCAGGTTCTGTAGGTTGGACTACCCTGAGTGGTTCATATTTAATTTATTGTTTATCGCTGATAAAAAAAAATAGTGTTTTCCCCATTCTTCTTGTATCTGGTATTGTTTTAAGCTATATTTCCAAATTAATAACAATCTCGCATATTCAATCAATATATGTAATTAACGTACTCTTCCTCTTTATGATGTATGATGAGTAAATGATATTTTTTTCATCATTTCCAAATATCGGTATTAGGTCTGTTTTTACCTTGGCTCATAACCTCACAACTCTCAGCTTCAGACATAAGACGATAAAGTTGATAAGTTTATAACCATTAACTCCAAAGATCGAGACTAATACCATTTAACCACATGATTGGGATCAGTCCATGACCTCACACATCCTATTGATGATTATTCTCATGGTGTGTTGTGTGTTTTCAGTGTGTCTAGTAATATTTGTTTTAATTACAAAATTTATAATATGTTTTTTACAAAAACACAAGATATTTTATGAAGATATCACGTCCAAGGATGCCAAGACATTAAAGAGCATATCATGGCTACCAATCCCATCTTCGACTTACATATTTCACCGATGAGTTTACGCTTTTCTACTATTTCAATCTTCTTCAAATCTACAAAGGTTCTTGTCTAGACAACATACAAATAAATCAACTTTCACTTTAATAATTTTTTGAAAAATAAAATAAACTT
>Ga0123342_1009608_pt1 | contig 11500 bp, 10 predicted proteins | sample Turbeawhitnodule_FD_89960 | JGI IMG/M metagenome (GOLD analysis project Ga0123342, IMG submission 89960) | Root nodule microbial communities of legume samples collected from Mexico - Turtle bean Mexico white nodule | ecosystem: Host-associated > Plants > Roots > Nodule | place: Mexico: Nepantla... | reverse complement strand
TGCCAAAGTGAAGGAAGGAGTCACACCTTCCTCATGCTTGGGTTTTGGCGCCGATTCTAGATGTCTCTTAGGAGGGAATTTTTGAATTTGTGTTGCTTGCATTTCAGCACCTTAGGCTATAAAGAGAGGTGCTCTCTTTGTAAAAATTCAGATTGGAATTTATCTAAAGAAACTATACTCAAAATTCGAGTGAGCATTGGAGAGCTTTTGAGCCTTCTTCTCTAGTCTTATCTTGAAGGATCCATGGTGTCCTCAAGTGGCGGCAGCACTCTCATCTAGGAGAAACCACACTTCTAGTGGCGAGATCATTCATCATTCATCCATCTTCATGAGCAATTCTCTTCTCCTTCCTTTCTTCTTTGTCAATTCCTTGTCTTAGCTTGTTTCCTTGTTATTTTTGGTTCGGTTTTTAAGTTTTCCAGCAGCTGCTCTTATTTCTCTTTGTGTTTGGTTCGGTACTTTTCTTTTTCCAGCAAGTATTTTCAGTTCTATGCCTTTCTTTTACATTTTGTTCGGTTCAGTTTGCTTTCCTTCCAATTCTATTCGGTAGATTTAAGTTTTACCTCCTTTTGTTGGTTCAATTTGACAATAATTGGATCTTCTATATGAGTTTGTGTTTTGGCACTAGTTTTGGTGAGTTCTTGTCCATAGAACCTTGATCCATTTCTATGATAAAGTGCCTAGCTCTTAACCAACTCAAGATGATTCCTAAGAATGTCAAGAATCATTCTAATTGTGCTAGTGGAATCACATCAGAACCAGTATAAACCTTGCATGTAAATCTCTTTATCCCTCTTCTCCATACTTCTTTGATATTTTTCGCTTTCATAAACAACCGATTAAATCATGTTTTTAACCGATTGAAATTCTGATATCAGTTTCTGTTTGACTATTTGATTGGCTTTCTAAATTGCTTATCTGAGTTGATTGTTAAAGATTCATTCTAAATAAAGTATTTGCCATCAATCCTAACAGAAGTTGCCCTCTTATGAGGGAGAAGTTATTACCATAAAGTCTGACTAGAGGACGACGCGAAAGTGCTACGAGATTAGCCTTAAGAATACCAGAACTTATGCAATCATTGTTCAGGCAGGGGAGCCAGAATGGATTGTTAAGGCAGAGGTCATCAATGAGAGGCGACCTAGACCTGTTGGAGAGGTTCAGGAAAGGGAGATAAAAGGGAGAACTTCATGCCCACATTAACTTGGAGGCTCTGAAGAGAAAGGTGGAGTTGAGGCAAAATACCAAGACGAGACCTCGGCAGTTCCAGGTAGCCGACTTGGTGATGCGAAAGGTCCACCCCTACCAGCTAGAGAACAAGTTATCTCTGAAGTGGACCGGTCCATTTCGTGTAGTCAAAGTGCTCAGGAGTGGAGCAAACAGGTTAGAAACCCTGGAGGAGGGATCCATTCCACGAACGTGGAACGCGGAAAACCTCAAGTTTTATTTCAGTAAAAACGCTTTGTTTTAATGCTTTTTCTTTATGAACAATGGATGATTAAGGTGATGCCCTTTATCCCTTAAATGGATTTTTTAACGAGGTCATCTAATGATAAGTTTGTTCTTGAAAGATGATGCATTGGTTTTGTTTATTTGTTTAGATTTAGCGCATGGTAAGATGATCTGTCTCAGTAAGATTATCAGAGTGGGCGCCCTGTGTGTAAATTGATTATCCATTGTCAGGTAAGACAACCTGTCTCGAGAAGATTATCCGAGCAGGCGCCTTGTAAGTAAATTGATTATTTGTTGTCAGGTAAGACGACCTGTCTCGAGAAGATTATCCGAGTAGGCGCCTTGTGTGTAAATTTATTATCTATTGACGGATAAGACGACCTGTCTCGGTAAGATTATCCGAGTAGGCGCCCTGTGTGTAAATTGATTATCTAATGATAGATAAGATGACTTGTCTCAATAGGATTATCCGAGTAGGCGCCCTGTGTGAAAATTGATTATTTATTGACAGATAAGACGACCTGTCTCTGCAAGATTATCTGAGTAGGCACCTTGTGTGTAAGTTCATTATCTATTGGAAGATAAGACGACCTGTCTCGGTAAGATTATTCGAGTAGGCGCTCTGTGTGTAAATTGATTATCTATTGTCAAGTAAGACGACATAGCTCGGTGTCAGTACGATTACCTGAGTACCGGCGCTTTGCAGTTTAATTTGTTATGGGTAAGTTGTTTGATTTGAGGCAAGATAAGACGACCTAACTCGGTGTTAGAACAAGTTATAGGCGTTTTGCCAGCAGATGTCATGCTTAAGTTTGTTTCGATGCATGGTAAGTCGGGCTATCTCGGTGAGTGAATGATCAGATGATCAACCGAGTAAGTGCTCTGCAAAACAAAGCTTGGTGAGATCAAGATATATGGCCCCGGGCCAAGTTTGCGAGATACACCTATGCAAGCCGGGAGTGATCATAGGCTTGTCATAGCTATGGGTGTATAGTTCATCAAAAGGTTAGTTTTTTGTTAGTTGAGGACTCCACGGTTTTTCATGCTTAGATTTTACCTAAGTTTTTGTTCTCGTCGGTTGGCTTGCATCGCCGGTTGACTTGAACAACAATCATTCTCCCTCCTATCTCCGCTTGAGAATCGTCCTTCCTTGGTTTAAGAATCTCTCACCTGCAAAGACAAAGGGCGCCTTGATGGCTGTTTGCACTCCGACGCTCAAGTCAGTATAAAGGCAAAGAAACACCAAGTGTATAACGTAGTTTCAGTCTTAGAAACTGTGTACCTTGCTAGGGTTCTTAGCACCCTTTATATAGGTTGAAACTACGGTTTACCTTTTTTTCCTTACCCATGTCTAGGGTTCCTTGGACAATGTCCCTGCGCCGCTATTACATAATCTTAGCATAATCCTGCACATGAACTTCCCTTAACTGGAGTGCAACGACTAACAGAGTGGCCACCTGGGTACCAACTTGTGCACCTAATCTCTGGCGCCATCTGTTATGCGGGTGCCCTAAGTATTCACGTGTCATGCATGCAGCTTTTCTTGGAAACCCTAACCCTAATAGGCCTTAGCGCCTCCAAGGATTATTTACTCGTGTCGCGCCTGAATGCACTATACACACCACTTGCATGGATCCCTCGTGACTTAGGCTTTCCTCATATCTGATGTTTGCAACTGATAACTGTGTAATTCTGGGACCCACCTTACGTGGCCCAATATAATTGTTCAGACCGTCAACGTCCGATCTCTCCCTCTTCTGGGGAGGTCTGATGTCGATCTCCAACGTCGAGGTCTATGGTACCGATGTCCGAAGACGGGCCAACACCCTAATATGTGTATCTGGGGCCCACCTTACATGGCCCATCTTTACTATCAGGCACCGATGTGCGGTGTCTGAGGTCAGTCACTGGAATCGATGACCGAGGACCGGTCGGTACACAAGCCCCCAGTCTCGAGCTATAACTTGTTGCAGCGAAGAGACTAAGTGATCGCCCTAGGCGACCTACGTGGCACTGGTAATGGGACGTGAACAGTACACTGAAGTGATGTCTCACCATACTTTCTAGATCAACGTACACATGGCAAGATCAACAACAATCACTTGTTGGCGCTTGCGTTTCTTCGTATACTGTTCAAACCTTTAAACCCTTACACTCTCTTCACTGTTTCATTACTTTCACTTAAGCAAAACATTTCTCAAGCATTTCTCTCGTTGGAAATGCTCGCTCTTCCTCTTTCAAAACTCTGAACTTCAAACCTAACTCTTTCAAAGGTATGATCTTTACTCATTGATTGCTCTTGCTTTATGATTCCGTTGCTCATAACATGCTATAACTGTTTTGAAACTGTTTATGTTTTCTGCATTTTAGGGGTTCTACACTTTACGTTTCCTCTGCTTTGAGTCTCTGTTTTTTTGGTTTTGTCGAGTCACGCCACCTTCTTACTCTAAAGTTTCGTTTTTTCTTCTCTTGTTTAAGATGGCTCAACGGAAACCTTCTTCGGCTTCCACTTCAAATTCTAACTCAACTTCATCTCCAACCTTCGCTCCACCCTTGACACCAAACCCACCTCCTTCCGCCTCTGACTATAAGTCCCTGTATCATTGGGCACCTGACGCCCTTTTAAAGGAGACCTCCAGCTTTAATTCCCTTGCGAGTATAGCTGCTTATAGGAAGAAACAGACCTACCATAAGTCACGTGTCTTTGGCAAAGACCACGACAAGTTTGTAAGGATGGTTCCCTGTAGGGTAGGTGAACTGGTGTGTTCTGATGAGTCTTCAGACTCTGAAGGTCCCTTCTGCTTCGTCTACTCCACGGTCTTTCGAAGACTTAGACTACGACTCCCCTTTTCCCCGTTCGAGCGAGCCCTCCTTACTGAGGTGAATGTTGCCCCCGCACAACTGCACCCTAACAGTTGGGCGTTCGTGAGGGCCTTCGCTATCTTGTGCCATTGCCTTGGCCATACGCCATTAGTGGACGTGTTTCTCTTCTTCTTCGAAGCAAAGAACCCGGGCCAGAAACTGTGGGTCAGCGTCAATGGTGTTGCGGGGAGGGTGTTGTTGACGCTATTCTAGCAATCCTACAAGGGTTTCAAAAAGCACTTCTTCAAGCTGCAATCCAACTGGAGGGACCCCACTCTCTTAGATGGGTTTCCTCTCTACTGGGCGGAGGAGCCCAACCTTCAGAAGCCTAGGTGCCTTGAGGACCTTCTTCCTCAAGAGCGGGAAGTGTGCCAACTTCTTTCTAGTCTTCACCCACCATTTAACACGGTGGAGCTGCTCAAACTTGAGATCAGCCCTAAGGCCCTCAAGAATTATATCAGTATCTTCCCTATTCATGTTTCACATTTGTCGCTAATTGCATGTCTTTTAGTTTCTTACCCTTTGTTCTTTGTCGTTTCTATGCAGACATGACTCTTAACGCGGAGAAAAAGAAGAAGTTGGTTGATCTGCTCGCCAAGCGCAGGGCTGCTGCTGCCGGTGTGGGCACTTCAACTCCTACAAATCTTCCTCCCCCTGCCACCTCTGCCCCCAACTCCTCTAAACCAGCCCTAATGACAATAGCCTAAAAGAAGTGGTGGTGGCCACTGGTACCGAAGACGAGGATACCGATTCAGGCCTTGTCTTCAAGAGGCCAAGGGTGGGCGACATCGTGGCGCCAGCACACTCCGCTTCCGACGGCCGTGCGCCATCCTTCCGCAACAACTCTCCAAGTGTTTCCTCCCCCGGCGACCTTATCGTGCATGAAGGCGGGGGGGAGCACCCCTGAAGATCACCAAACACCTCCCGTTGTCGAGTTCCCCGCCATCCTCCAATAAGCCCTTAGACGCTTTCAAGACAAAGAGGTGGTGGAGAGCTTGGGTGGGAACTTCCTCCAAGACCGCGTGGCCCAAAGCCTTGGGGACTTTCTCATCACGTCCAGCCTTGCTCTGAGCAAGGCGCAAGACGCATAAGACTCACAAGCCGAGACAGCGAAGCTGAGGGAAGAGTTAACTCTCCTAGCCAAGGCCTTCTCCAACCATGAAACAACCATGTATCAAAAGCTGGCGAACCTTCGTCAATCCGAGAAAGAGGTCAAGAGGCTTATCTTTGAGAAGTCCCAGGAAGCCCTCCAATTGGAATCGAAGATCTTGCCTTCACAACAAGGTGGTCGAATTGGAGGAGTAGGTAGAGGGCATGCAGGCCAAAATGGCCAAGTTGGAGGAGAGGGCCACCCAACGCGAAGTCCAGCTGGGGCAGGTGGAGGGGGAACTAGCTGAGAAGGTCGAGCTCTTCAAGAAGACAGAAGAGGAACTCAACAATGACACTGTCGATGCTTATGGCGAGGGGTTCCAAGATGCCATGGCTCAATTTGCCTGCGTGCATCCTGAGGTGGATCTCTCCCTTTTCACAAAGTCGAAGTGGGTTGTTGATGGGCAACTCGTTCCTAAAGAGTAGCCTTCTTTGTAATTTAATCTTCTTGATGACTCTTACCTTGTATATATATATATCTGTGCCTTCTTTAATCTCTTTGTCTTAGCTGCTTTTTCTTGCATTAACTTCGGCTAACAACGTCCTCGACATAGATTCACCTCTTAGGTAGCACGCTTAACTCCATCTGCTTTAATTTCTTCTCGACCTTTATTATTTTCAAGGCCCTGGTAACATGTGCGCAAACCCTCGGCCTAATCTTTGTCGTACGAGGATAAGGAAAACTCCTCCTGCAGTTTTGATTTTTCTCTTGCATGATACGGGAAAGGTCTCCCTGCTGATCTCGTCCCTACCCTCTTCAGGTCAACGGGCATGCCTTGTTAGTAACACTGGTGAACCATACTGTTCCCGACGTCGCTTCATGAGGGAAAAAGTTAATTTAACTAGCGAACCATATTGTTCATCCTTGGTGTTCCCACACAAGAGGGGGGCTCATTTAGGAACCATACTATCCCCAATCTTGGTGTTTCTAACCCAAGTGAACGGTTCTTAACTGACCTCGTCCTCGCCCATGGGGCAAGGGAGGATTTAACTGGCGAACCATACTGTTTGATCTTGGCGTTCTCACGTGAGAGGGAGGCTCACTGAGGAACCTTACTGTACCGACCAGTTCTCGGGCGTTGACAGACCACTGGTAATGTTGGTGCCACGTAAGCGGGTCCCACGAACGGTGTGGGCCAGCACCTCGCAAAGCACATGCGCCAAGGAGCCAAGAGTGGTCAGACATCGGTCATCAGGATGTACCGACGTGCCACTAGACAGTGTGGAGAGGTCGGACATCGGAAACCCAAACAGTAGAGATGGACCACGAGAAGTGGATCCCAGATCACACGCCAGTTATCAGTAAGGCAGAAGCCTAGATCACGAGGGCACATGCGTGTAGAGTGGATGACGCGTCTAGGCGTAACACAAAGTATAGAGTCACTGGAAGGATATGACCTGCGGGGGTCACATTCAGGGGTGAGCTACATTCATGGCACGTGAACAGCTAAGGCACTCCCAGAGGCGGGTGACCCCAGAGATCAGGTGCACGAGGAGCCACCCAGGTGGTCATCCCGTCAGAGGTTGCACTCCAGTTAGGGACCCCACGCGCTAGGTTATCTTGAGAGTAAGGTAACAACAGTGTTCGGCCCACCCATCAGAAAGGCCCATTTCAGGTAAAGAGGAAACCCTAGTTTCAGTTTATAAATAGTAAGTTAACAAACTTGACAAGAGAGAATTCTCTTGCGCCGTTAAACACACACAGTAGCAAGATTATACATTTTTCGGTGTTTCCTAGCCCTAGTACTGACTTGAGCGTCGGAGTGCAAACGGCCGCTAGGGCGCCCTTTGTCTTTGTGTTTTCAGGTGTTCATCACAGGAAAGGCACACACGAATGCAAGGACTCTGAGCATGAGAGTGACATAGGCGCACGAAGGCGTTTCAAGTCAACCGACAGGAACATCTATTCCCAGTCTCGATGTTTCTAACCCAAGTGTACGGTTCTTAACTGACCTCATCCTTGTTGTATGAAGTCAAGGGGCAGGTCAGAATAACTGACCGCAACCTTTCTATATGAAGTCAAGGGACAGGTCTTAACCGATCGCAACCTTGCTGTAAAAAGTCAAGGGATAGGTCTTAACGTTTAAACCATACTACTCTCAACCTTGGTGAACTCACACAAGAGGGAGGCTCACTAAGGAACCATACTATTCCCGATCTTGGTGTATCAATCCCAGGGAGAGGTTCATTAACTGCACTGCACAACATATTTCTTAACTGAATAACTGAAATTTTATTGGGTGACCTCGTTAAAAAACCCTTGTAAGGGAAAAAGAGCGTCCCCTAAAACTGTGTACAATGCAAATAACTTAACTAAAATAAAACTTAAGGTTGGTCGCATTCCAAGTACGAGGAATCGCCCCACCTTCTAATGTCTCGAGCCTGTACGCTCTATTCCCAAGTGCTTCCGTCACTCTGGAAGGACCAGTCCACTTGGGGGACGACTTGTTCTCTAGCTGGTACGGGTGGGCCTTTCGCATCACCAGGTCGGCGACTTGGAACTGCCGAGGTCTCAGCTTGGAGCTATATTTGTACTCCACCCTTCTCTTCAAGGCTTCAGCCTTAATCCTTGCTTCCTCCCTTACTTCGTTTAGTAGGTCCAGGTTCACGTTTCTCTCTTCATTGGACTCTTCGACCACGAAGTTCTGGAAACGTTGTGAATACTCCTGAATTTCTACTGGAATCATTGTATCCCAACCGTACACCAAGCTAAAGGGTGTTTCTCTGGTTGTGAACTGAGGAGTAGTGTGATAGGCCCACACAATTTTAGGAACTTCTTCTGCCCAGGTCCCATTGGCTTTATCTAGCCTTCTCTTCACACCTCTGAGCAGAACTCGGTTGGCATACTCGACCTGCCCCTTCGTCTGGGGGTGTTCGACAGATGCGAACACCTGCTTTACTCCCAACTCCGTACATAGTTTGCCCAATTGTTGACTCGCAAACTGGGTACCATTATCAGACACCAACTATTTTGGGATTCCAAAGCGGCACACTATGTTCTTCCACACAAAGTGTTGGATCTTGTGGGATGTGATCTGCGCTACTGGCTCAACCTCTATCCACTTTGTGAAGTATTCTATGACAACCACAAGGTATTTCATCTGCCGCACTAAAGGAAAAGGCCCTAGAATGTCGACCCCCCAAGTATGAAATGGCCATGGGCTATAGATTAACCTCAGCTCCTCTGGAGGCGCTTTGTGCCAGTGGGCATGTTGCTGGCATTGCTTGCACCGTTGTGCATACCTCGTGCAATCTTCCCTCATGCTTGGCCAGTAATATCCTACACGAATGGCCTTCGACGAGAGAGATCGGTCGCCGATGTGGCTACCGCATATCCCTTCATGCAATTCTACCATGATGCGCGTGCATTGCTCGCCACTTACACACACCAGGATAGGGTGGGTGAACCCATGCCTGAATAACTTTCCATCGATCAAGGTGTACTTGCTTAAATTTTTCTTGATTTTCCTAGCCTCTGTAGGCTCTAGCGGGAGTATCTCATAAGCCAAATAGCGTTGGTGGGGTGTCATCCAAGTTTCTTCTGTTTCGATTTGGTAAACCTGCGATGACCTTTCCCCAACAACTGGGTACACACTTATTTTGGGCGTTTTCAACGTTTCTTGCGTTAACGACCGATGACTCCTCCTCACCCCTTCCGATGTGCTGATTTGTTAGAATTCTGCCATGTTGTCTGTGGTAGTTCGAGGTGTCCTCAGGGTCTCCTGAATAACTGTCCTCTGTCTGCCCCCCTAGTTCGAACTAGCGAGCTTTGCAAGTAAGTCTGCTTGGGCATTCTGTTCTCTGGATGCATGGACTAACTCGAACACCTCAAACGTCTCCCCCAGAACCTAGACGTACTCTAGATATGCGACCATCTGGAGGTCTTTAGCCTAGTATTCCCCAGTGACCTGACCTGTGACTAACAAGGAGTCACTCTTCGCCAGCAAACCTTTCGCACCCATCTCTTTTGCTAGCAGCATTCCAAGGATCAGGGCCTCACACTCTGCCTGGTTGTTACTGGCCTTGAAAGAGAACCACAGGGCCTGCTCAATTAGCAACCCATCTGGTCCTTCCAAAATGACACCAGCCCCACTACCTTGTTGGTTGGAGGAACCATCTACAAAGAGCACCTATCTAAGGAGAGCTCTACTATGAAGTCAGCATAAACCTGACCTTTAATGGGGCCTCTAGGCTCATACTGCACATTGAACTCTGATAGCACTACCGCCCATCGCACCGTCCTACCTGCCACATCTGGCTTCTGTAAGACCTTGCGAATTGGAAGGTCTGTCATCACTATTACGGTAAAGCTCTGGAAGTAGTGGCGAAGTCTTCACATTGAAAACACTACTACCAGAGCCGCTTTCTCTATGGCCTGGTATCTCACCTCTGGCCCTTGCAACACTTTGCTAACAAAGTAGATCGGCTTCTGCACCTGGTCTTGCTCTTGCAGCAGAACCAAATTGATTGCCTTTTCTGTAACTGCGAAGTATAGACAAAGTGGAGTACCTAGCTGTGGCTTGCACAACACTGGTGGACTAGCGAGGTACTCTTTCAACTTTAAGAACGCCTATTCGCACTCTCTGCTCCATACGAACCTGTTGTTTCTCTTCAGGCACTGGAAATAAGGATGCCCTTATGTCCTCCTGCCGACACGAATCTGGACAGAGCGGCCATGCGCCCCGTCAACTGCTACACCTCTTTAACTGAGATCGAAATCCTCATTGCTATTATCGCAACGCACTTCTTAGGATTCGCCTCTATCCCACGTTCAGTGAGTAGGAACCGTAAGAACTTGCCTGCCTCTACCCTGAACACACACTTCTCTGGGTTTAACTTCAACCTGTACTTGGCTATTGTGGTGAATAGCTCCTCCAGGTCTGCTACGTGCTGCTCCCTCTGGGAAGTGACCACCATGTCGTCTACATATGCTTGGACATTCTGCCCTAGCATGGGCGCTAACACTCTATCCATCAGCCTTTTGTATGTTGCCCTTGCATTTTTAAGCCCAAAGGGCATCACCTTATAACAGTAACAAGATAGCTCTGTCATGAACACCGTCTTGCACTCGTCCCTGGGGTGCATCATGATCTGGCGTTAACCAGAAAAGGCACCCAGGAAACTGAGTAGTCTGCAGCCGGACGCACTGTCTACCAAAGCATCAATACTAGGCAACGGGTAGGAGTCCTTCAGACAGGCCTTGTTGAGGTTTGTGAAGTCAATGCACATCTTCCACTTCCCGCTGGCTTTCTTCACTAGCACCACATTGGCCATCCATTCAGGGTACTGGATCTCCCTGATGTGGTCAGCCCTCAGCAGTTTCTTTGTATCTTCTTTGATGACCTGATGCCTTTCCTCGTTGAAATTTCGTCTTCTTTGGCGAACAGGTCGGACCTAGGGGTCCATGGTGAGATGATGACATAGAAAGTCAGGATCTATGCCAGGCATGTCAGAGGCAGACCACGCAAAAGCATCAAGGTGTCGTGCTATGACTTCGGCAATCTGATCATGTGTCTCTTGGCGTAAGGATTTGCCAAGCTTGAACATCTTCCCGCTGATCTCTCTTTCTAACACATCTTCGACAGGTTCGGGTCGTCTCTCCCGGGCGATCTCTGCACGGGTGACCCCTTCTTCCCTTGGAGGCTGAGTGCACTCCTCTCTTTGTTTTAAAGCTATTTTCGTAACACTTCTTAGCCTCTTTCTGATCAGACTTGATTGTGATCACCGTACCCTCGAGGGAAGGCAGTTTCATCTTCATGTGCCTCGTAGAGGCCACCGCTCAAATCCTGTTCAAAGCAGGTCTTTCCAAAAGTATATTATAAGTTGATGGAGCGTTAACAATGAGGTACCTTATGTTTGCGGTACGCGAGGCTGTGCCATCCGTGAAGGTCGTCCTCAGCTCTATGTGCCCACGCACCTTGATGTGATTCCAATAGCCACATAGAACAAGATTCTTGACACTTTGAGGAATCACCTTGAGCTGGAAAATATAGAGGCACTTTCTTAGAAGTTGGATCATGGTTCTAAGTCAAGAACT
>Ga0123342_1009607_pt1 | contig 11504 bp, 7 predicted proteins | sample Turbeawhitnodule_FD_89960 | JGI IMG/M metagenome (GOLD analysis project Ga0123342, IMG submission 89960) | Root nodule microbial communities of legume samples collected from Mexico - Turtle bean Mexico white nodule | ecosystem: Host-associated > Plants > Roots > Nodule | place: Mexico: Nepantla... | reverse complement strand
TTTAAAGCTCAGTCAAAGATAAAATAGTTTTTCTGTTATGGTCCCAAAACAAACAATCGGTTGTTTCCTCGAATCAATCGGTTGTTTTGGTTTTAACAGCTTAACCATTTGAAAAACAGTTTTTCAAATCTTTTCTCAAAACATCTAAGTGTAAACAATCGGTTGTTTTAACTTAGTTTAAAAAAATTTACTTTCACAAAGATTGAGAATGCCTATGCTTTAGATTCGATCAAGGGGTGGATTACAACACTCAAACTACCCCAGAACTAGACTATAATAGCACAGCAACAACAAGCACAATCAAGGCTTCATCATCCTTCAAAGGGTTTGGATTCTTCAAAGCTTGAACACCACTTGGTTCAACAGTTACTCTACCACACAGAGGATCAAAATGAAGTCCAAACTCATCTTACACTGACTATGACAACATTTTGCCTACTAGTTAACAATTTGCATAAGAAGAAACGAATGAGGATACATGTTATGATTTTGTAGTAAACCCTTTGAGAAAATGTTGTATTGGTGACTACAACAAATAGGTAAGTTTTCTTTATATGTGTTCTCTTAGAAAAGTATATCAAGAAGCCATTATCATAAATAATCAATTAGAATATTCTTATAAGAATCTAAAAGAGAAATATAGTGATGTGTGTAAAGAATTTGAAACTCGAAAAAAGGAAAAATCTAGAACAAAATCTGGAAATTCGAAACATAGATATAGAAAAGAGTAATTTAAAATGAATGATACCTATAGAAGAGATAAATTATCTTAATCAAATTTTAGACTATTCTATTGAAGAAAACAATAACTCTGAAAAAGTCATTGATATAAATGCCATGATGAAAAAAAGTCCAAAGAATCCCTTAAAACTATATTTGGTTATGAAAGTAAAAATCAAGTGTCTAAAGCTAAATCTATAACTCATGTTATCTCTAAGGATATCTGAGAAAGGAATCTCTGGATAAAAACTAATAGAAAAGGTACTTAGAAACAAAATTTATCGTTTTACATGTTTTGAGGAAACATGCAAGACAAATACAAAAGGGACACTTACAAATCATCATGACAAAAGAATGTACATCCCCAAGAAAGGAGACCAGAAAGGAGAAACCACATAGTAAACTAGAAAAAACAATAGGATGAAACAATTTGTTGAAAAACATAGTCTTATAGATGCTCCATCATACAACGTTTAAGAGGTAAGCATACTTAAACTCAATCAAACGATATGATCAGACGATTCAAGTTGATCGAATGATACTTATTTTATATAAACTCATATATACATAACTCTGTGCATCAGACAATCCTTGCATTTTTCAGACCCATATTGATTGCATGAACCTTCATATGTTTGATGTTCTTTAATTCAGTGAAAATTAATGTCCTTAAGGAATATTTTCTTTCTAACTTAATGAACTCATTTGAGTTTATTCCTTTTTTACATTTCGTGTTCTAGTGGGTAAAAGTAGTTAATTTAGTAAAATCCTGTACAAAAAGTTATTGTTACTCTCTCATCTTATATATCATATCACGAGCACATGAAATCACCTTTTATTCCTCTGTAAGAAAAATCCCAATCTTCAAACACCTAAACCCTAAACCTTTTTCTCCAAACTAAGTGGCACCCAAACTCCTTTCCGCCCAACTCCATCAGATGCTACCTTTCTCATTGAACATCAGTGTGCTCTTCAAGAGTTGGATGAGAGAGGGTTGAATATCAACATTGATTTAGAGTGTTGTGGCATTAGATTTTTCTTCCTAGCACCTCAAACGACCCAGAATAGTAAGGATATTCTAGAAGAATGCTAGATTGTTATATTTTACTCCCTTTGTTGTAGCTTTCAACATATTTCTAGGTATGTTTTTAATTTGGGCTTTAACCTTCTCACGAAACATCTTAATAAACTCCAGTCTAGAAACTCCTTCTTTATGAATCAAAGAATAATTTTCTGGAAGTGGTAGTAAATCAGTAGGTGTGAGAGTTATAAATCCATAAACAACCTCAAAAGGAGAAAGAGTAGTAGTTCTTTTGACTACTCTGTTAAAACCAAATTCGACTTGAGGAAGATATTCATCCCAAGACTTCTTGTTGCCCTTTAAAAGTGCCATCAACAATGTGCGTAGAGATTTGTTTACTACCTCAGTTTGTTCATCAGTTTGAGGATGACATATGGTAGAAAAACTGTAGTTCCTAATTTAAACCATAAAGTTTTCCAAAAATGAGTTAGGAACTTCACATCTCTATCAGACACAATAGTTTTGGGTAAACTAGGCAACCTGATAGCTTCTTTGAAAAATATTCTGGAAATGTAACTAGCATCATCAATCTTATGCCATGGAATGAATGGGACATTTTACTAAAACGATCCACTACCACAAAAATATAGTCATAACCCCTTTGTGTTCTTGGAAGTCCTAGAACAAAACTCATGTTAATGTCTTCCAAGGTCGTGCTAGCTATAGAAAGAAGAGTATAGAGTCCATGAAGCATAATTTTAGAATTAACTTGCAAACAAGCTATATATTTAGAACAATGCCTTTTAACATCTACTCTCATGTAAGGCCAATATAATTTTCCTTTTAAAATAGTTAGAGTTTTATCAACTCCATGGTGGCCCATGAGACCCCCTTCATGACTTTCTATTACAAGAAGCTTTCTGATGGATCCTTGGAGAATACAGAGTTTTCCTTTCTTAAAAAGATACCCCTCAAATAGATAGAACCCATCACAAGTGTTCTTAATACATGATACAAAAAAGGATGCAAATTTGTCATCTTTCTCATACAATTCCATTATGTTATCAAACCCTAGAATTTGTTAACCCAAAGTATCAACTACCACGTTACTCACCCATTTATTGTGTTTAATAACATAAGGGAATTTCTCTAAATATTCTACCCATTTTGCATGTCTTTTATTTAATTTTCCCTGCCCTATTTAGTGACTCATGATCAGTATGAATGACAAACTCTTTAGTCACTAAGTAATGTTCCCATGTTTGGAGGGCATGAATGAGAGCATAAAGCTCTTTATCATAGGTGGGATAATTCAAGATGGGTCCTTTAAGTTTTTCACTAAAATATGTGATAGGATGACCACCTTGTATTAACACAACACCTATACCCACACCAAAAGCATCACACCCTAGCTCAAAAGTTTTAGAAAAATCAGGAAGAGCCAGAATGGGTGCGTGTGTTAACTTATCTTTTAAAGTTTCAAAGGCTTTTTCTTGTTTTTCACCCAAGAAAAAACTACATCCTTTTTAACTAAATCATTAAGAGGAGTTGCTATAGCAAAGAAGTCCTAAACAAAATGTCTATAAAACCCAGCCAACCCATGGAAGTTGCGAACTTCACCTACATTGGTAGGGGTGGGCCATTCTTGGATAGCCTTTATTTTCTCAGGATCAACATGAACACCATCTTTCCCAACCATGAATCCTAGGAAAAGTACATTTTTCAAGATTGGCAAAGAGACGATGTTTCCTGAGAATAATCAAAACTTGTCAAACATGGCCTAAGTGCTCATCTAGATTCTTACTGTAAATTAAAATGTCATCAAAGTAAACAACCACAAAAGGGCCTATACAATCCCTTAGTACATGATTCATTAATCTCATAAAATTTCTAGGGGTATTGGGCAAACCAAAAAGCATAAGTAACCACTCATATAATCCAAACTTGGTCTTAAAAGCAGTTTTCCATTTGTCTCCTTCTATAATTCTAATTTGATGATAACCACTTTTAAGATCAATTTTAGAAAATGAAGTTGCCCCATGCAATTCATCTAACATATCATCTAACCTTGGGATTGGGTGTCTATATTTGACAGTTATATTGTTGATGGCTCTACAATCAGTAGACATTCTCCAAAACTCGTCCTTCTTGGGGACCAATAACCCGAGCACAACACAAGGACTGAGACTCTTCTGAACCCAACCCTTCTTCAGCAACTCAGTAACTTGTTTCTCTATTTCTTTTTTTTCTTTGGGTTTGTTTTATAAGTTGGTCTATTGGGTAGACTAGCTTTCGAAACAAAATCGATTTGGTGTTCAATTCTGTCTAAAGGTGGAAATCCACAAGAAACCTCCTTAGAAAAAACATCACCAAAATCTTGTAAAAGTTTTTGTACCCCACTTGATAGAGATTCAAGTTCATGACTTGTCGCAACAAGTGCCTCTTTGCATTGGAGGAGAAAGAGGTTGTTCCACTAGAAGAGAACTTATTTTATTTTTAATTTTCAAAGATGTTTTTTGGAACAACTGTTTTGGAGGAGGCACAACACTCCAAACTCTTTTTCTTCTCTTCTTTTAATTCATTTGGAAAAAAAAGTTTTTTAAAAAAAAAAATTCTTCTCTCATCTCCTCATCAATATTTTTAGAGTTATTTGGTCCTCTCTCACTTGTTGAGATGAAAGAGGACAAAAAAATATTTTTTCTTCCCTTGTGATTGAAGTTGATCTTATTAGTGAGGCCATCATGAGTAGTTTGTTTGTATTGTCATGGCCTTCCAAGTAAAATATGTCCAGCTTCCATTCATACTATATTACCCAAAACATTTTCATTATAATTACCAATGGAAATTGGAATACTTACTTGATCCTTCACTACTATTCCATCATACTCCTTAATCCACTGAAGTTTACAAGGTTTTGGATGTGGAACAATTCTTAAGGCTAACTTGTCAACCAATCTAAAACTACAACAACTACAACAAGAACCACTATCCACAATCACTGAGCAAATATTTTCAAAAACTTTACAGTGAGTATGAAATAGGTTTTCTCGTTACGATTGTTTCAAGTCCACAAAATGGTTACCAAGGAATCTTCTCACCATAAAGAGACTTCCTTCACAAGCTAGAGTCTCCTCCTCTTCTAAACCAGAACTTCATCCTCACTGGATGGGGATGTAGAGTTACTAGTATTATCATTGTCAAAATCTTTTAAAAACATATTTCTTTTTTTTAGGACACTCAAAAGCATAGTGTCCTTTTTCATGACAGTGAAAACACTAAATCTATCTAGTTCTAGTTTGTTTAGAGGAGTATTTTCTATAAGTTTCTCTTTCTTTTTCTTTTTCTTTGCTTTTGGGTCCTTCATACCCAGTTTTGGAGGCGTAACCCTCCCTCTTATATTCTTTCCTAGAATAGGATACGTTAGGGTATGCTTTCCAAGAAGAGGATGTGTTAGGGTATACTTTCCTAGATGTACACCTTCTCTTAAGTTGTTGTTCTACCCTAACACAAAGTTGAACCAAATCGTCTAAATCTTTGTATGGTAGAAGTTTAACTCTATCCCGAATTTTTAGGTTAAGACCACTTTGGAATCTAACAATTGTTACCTCAGGCCTTTCCTTGATACTAGCCCTCAATATGAGTATCTTCATTTTTTGCCTGTATTCCTCTACAATTTTATCTCTCTGTTGAAGCCTTTGGAGTTGATACATCAACTCTCTTTCATAATAAGATGGAATATGGCATTTTTAAAGGGCATATTTGAGTTCATTCCAATGTATAATGTTAACAATAGGGTTCTTTATTAAAATAGTCCATTAGTACATGGTTTATCCCTGAAAGCTAAGTGTTGCTAGGGATATTTTTTTATCCTCCTCAACATGGTGGCTATTAAACATTTGTTCTACCTTCATCTCCCAGTCTAAAAATTCTTCTAGATCATTTTTTCCATAAAAGGAGGAAGGTCTACCCTATGTTCTCTTGAAAAAGTTTCATGTCTATGACTATGATGATGTCTTTGGTATGGTTCTTCAATTTAAGCAATTAAAAATTTAAATTATCATTATATCAAATCGGAATAAATTTTGTACTAAATCAATATTTCTAATGTTTTCATCTTTATTCACCTGAAATAGTAGACATGATATTTCTTACAAGACAAGCTTCTCCTTTACTTTCACCTACAATTTTTTTCAAAAAAAGAAAGTTATAATTTTCATTTCTTTTCAACTTTATAATTGACAATGATAATTTTAAATATACATTACTCTTTTTGTTTTTGTTTTCCTTTTAAGAATAACATCATAATTAAACTTCAAACTTAAAAACGGATAATTTTTCGGATATAAATGATATTTTAACCTACCTAAGATTGGACTAGGCGGAGTTAAAAGTTGTGAATGATTTAGCATTGGGTGACTTTGTGAAGACACGTATAGTAATTTTCATGAGACATCTTATTCCTCAAAAACTATTCAACACCTATTTGTAGTGCGATTCTTGAAGTTGAAGGCTATTGCAGAGAATCATTATTATGTGGGTTTCATATGAACCCTACTTAAGATTTCATATCTGAGTTGATTGCCATTCATGTGGTGGTGGCGCACCAAGAGGATCATAGAAAATCTGGAAAAAGGATTCTTAATCCACCTACAACAACAATTGTTTTCCTGACATATAAACCAGAAAAAATGCATTTTCCCAATTGCTTACCCTCTTAATCCCAATTTGTCTGTTAGTGTTCGTCAACAGTAGCCACCACTAGGATTCCCTAGGACAGCCAATTCAAGGCACCAATTAGTTTTCTAATTTCAGTCATTCTCAAAATGGATGAAAACTTTTGACCCTATGCTCATCACATGTGACGTGAGCCAAAAGGTTTAGGGTTTGATTTATGTCTTCCCAAATTTTTACACAATATAAAAAATATAGTAGTAGTAGTATTACTTTTTAAATAGTTTATATATATATATATATATATATATATATATATATTTCATTAAATAAATATTAAATATAAACTAATTTTAGAAACAAAAATAATTAGACATTATTGACTAAATTATATATTATTATACTAATATAGAGACTAAAATATTATTGATATCTAAATTAGTTGATATTATTAATAAATAGTTTCTAAATTAGTATCTGATTAGCTATCAAGATTTCAGTTACCAACTAAAATTCGATTAGCTAATTAGATACTAATTTAGAGATGTATAATTATCTTTTTGGTCCCTACATTTGGGGTCAATATTTAATTTAATATAGTGATTTAAAAAAAACAATTTGATCCCAAGATTTTTTTAAAAAGTTCAATTTGGTCCTTTCGTTAAGTTTCCACCAACGGAGTTAACTATTGATGACATGGCGTACATAGTCGCATTGGTCTACACACGTGGTGCATCATAAACTAAGACTATAGTCTTGGGTCTCCACCTTTTTGGTACCTTATATCCCTTCCCTCACCTCCTTCACCCAACTCCTTATGCACGACCCTCTCTCTCTCTAACACAAGCTTTAGTTTTTTATGTTTTTGTTCTCTCTACTCACAACATGGGTTCTTCTGCAGTACAATTTCTTCTCCATCTTGGGGCTTCTGGCTACTTCATGCATTGCACAAGCCCCAAGGGTGCACCCACGCACGTGTTGCCTATTTAAAATGGTATTCGGAAGAAAAGGGGATGGGTTTAGTGGGGGAGATGAGGATACTTAAAGGAAGATGCTACCTGGGGTGGACTTTTAATGAGTGAGATGCTCTCTTCAAAGTTATAAACAAAAGTGCTAGAGTGGAAGTGTGTTTTCTCGTTTATTAAAGTCATCTTACCAAAACAAAAATTACATTTTTTCTGCGAACAAATAATTGTAGAGTTGTTAAGCCAGCTGAAGAAGGCTTTGTTTCAATAAAGAAACCTCCTCCCTACAAGACATGGAAAATATGATGATTTTCATTTAAAGTATTGAATTATGGTGTTGTGCACGGACATCCTCTCATTTACTCTTATAGAAGGAGGATGTTAGCAACCTATTCTTAGACCAAAATGTCTATTTATTATAAGGGTATTTAAGACATTTTAAGAACCTTTGAAGCAATTGAGTAGAAGAAAAGATGAGTTTAATTTATTGAATGAAATCAAACGCGAAGCAGGAGAAAGAAAATTTTAATTATTTGGTTGAATCCCACCTTCATTCCATTTACCTATTGAACTGATCCCTTCTTACTAAATAATTGCTCTAATTGTCCCTAATCAACTATCTTTAATTAATTTTCATTTTATTATGTTTTAGCTTCACAATTACAGTCTTTTAAAATTTAAATTAATTAATAACTTTTTTTTCTTATTCTTTATCTCTCCCGACTTTTTCATCATTTTCTAAATTTAAGTGTACTAAGACTCATAAAAATTTCACTAATGGAAAAAACATGAATAGGTGCAGGTGGCAATGGTTGCTCTCAAAATTATAATTATTCATTTTGTTGGAATGAATCTATGATTCATAATATTTTCATGCTTAGAAGTTGTAGACAACAATCATTAGGCAACATTAAACCCAATGAGTATGTTTGCATCCTACAGTTTACGATAGTTGCAATATGCAAAGAAAAGAATGCTATGCTTGAATCAAGCTTTTGCTAGATCATCTTTGTGAAAGAGGTGCAGTTATGATTAAAAGAGAGTCGTGTAGAAGAAGTTGGGTGAAGAAAGTGAAGTGGGTCGTGCAAAAGAAGTTGAGTGAAGGAATGGAGGTGATGGAACACTACAAGAAAATGATCAAATAGAAACCAATTTTTAGAAACCAAAATAATTAGTTGCAATAGTAATTAAATTAGAAACCATTTTAGAAACTAAAACAAAAATTGATTTCTAAATTAGTTTCTATTATTTTCTATTATTGTTAAATAGTTTCTAAATTGGTATCTAATTAGCAACCAAGGTTTTATCTACCAATTATTTAGTTTATAAATTTAGTCTCTAAAACCTTGGTTGCTAATTAGAGACCAATTTAGAAACTATTTAACAATAATAGAAACTAATTTAGAAACCAATTTTTGTTTTAGTTTTCAAAATGGTCTCTAATTTAGTTACTATTGCAACTAATTATTTTGGTATCTAAAAATTGGTTTCTATTTCATGATTTTCTTGTAGTGGAAGGGGATAGAAGGTACCAAAAAGGTGGAGATCCAAGACTATAGTCTCAGCCTGTGATGCACGTGTGCATACCAATATCACTATGTGCGTCACAAACCAATACCACTATATGTGTCACGTCATCAATAGTTAACGCCGTTGGTGAAAACTTAACGGAAAGAACCAAATTGATTTTTTAAAAACCACTACATTAAATTGAATATTGACCCCAAATATAAGGACCAAGATAATTATACCATTTAAAAACTATTTATTAATAATATAAACTAATTTAGATATCAATAATTTTTTTAATTTCTACAATCGTATCTAATTTATTCAATAGTAACTATTATATTTTATCTCTAAAATTAATTTCTATTTAATGATTTTTTTTAGTGATTAAATTAGTTAGGTCATTTAAATCTTAAGAATTTTTTATAAAATTTATATTAATACAAAACTATTTGATATCCTATTTATTTTTTATTTACATATATTAAAATTTACGCAATATATATGATTATTAAAATATGTTGAAATATATATTAAATAGATTTGAGTATGATTGGATATAATCGATTATTTGATTCATTGACTTGCCTAATAAGTAATTAATTTTATTTTATAATCGACTTTTTGCATTAATGTGAATTTTTTTGAAGAAAAATGTGTTTTATTTCTTTTAAGCTTTTAATTTTAGTGAATTTTAGTTTAGTCATTCACTTTGTATTCACTTTGTATGTATTTCCTTTTTTAATATATTTTTAGGTTGTGTTAGATAATAATTTTTAAAAAAGTTATACGCCCATGTAAGGTAATATATAGTTATAATTTAATAATTAAATTAGTTAAAATTACATTCCGTTTAAAATTATTGATGGTTTAATAGTTAGTGAAATCTACACGTCATTTAATTTATGATTAGATAGTTTTGTATTATATATATCATTAATGTATAGACACTACAAGAAAAAGCTGATTTAGATGGAAAAAAAAAATAACGTCTTAGGTCCACACTAAATAGTGTCAAATAAGCCTTCGCTATTAACAAAGTTCAAATAAAATGTGAGAAAGCGTATAAAAAAAGGTTGCGTTGGTGAAACGGCCACTATTAAAAGCATAAAAATTATAAAAATTTAAAAGTTTGAAGGTTTAGCCCCCCCTAAACATTTTAAATTAAATTTAAATAAATAATGAAACTCTAAAGGTGAAGCCCATGCAAACAATTAATTTTTATTTATTTGAAAACTTCTTAATTAATAGGTTTCAAATATTTTGAGAAAATTTTAAACCCTTTTCAAAGCGAGCGCATTTCCACGAGTGAAATTAATGCGAGTCACCGTTCATACAGGGAGAAGTCATCGTTCATAGCGCTTGAGCTTGAGCAGCGTGCCACCGTCGTTCATACAGGGAGTAGTCACCGTTCACAACGCTTGACCTTGAGCAGCGTGCCACCGAGATGGAGTAGTCGTGCCACCGTGTGAACGCAAATGGAGTCTCCACGGTTTTGCCCTAGGTTTTCATCTCGATTCCTTTCTTTCTGTGTTGTGTGTAATTTTATTTTTGATTCCTACTATCGGTTTTTCCCTAACATTGTGTTATTGATTTTCAATGATTCTCATCCTAACACCTTATTTCCTCCTCAGTGGTATACACCAATTTCGCGGAGAGGTAAATCCTAGCGTTTGATGGAAGGTTGAAGTTGCTGCTGTGTTTTAGAGTAGGATCTGGGTAGTTTATCTTTGTAATCCACTCTTTGTTGAATCTAAAGGTTAAGTGTTTTCAAATCTTTTAATTTTAAAGTGTTTTTCAAACTAAGTGAAAAACAACCAGTTGTTTTGTCGAAACAACCGATTGTTTTACTCTTAGGTGTTTTTGAAAAGGTTGAAAACTGTTTTGGTTGGTTGACTTGTTGTCAAACCAAAACAATCGATTGTTTCGTGAAATCAATCGATTGTTTGTTTGAAAATCTTAACAAAATCTGTTTTGTTAGTTGAGTGTGCTTTAAATGATTTTCAAACTGAATGCACTCCTGTTTTAAATGCTTTGACCAATGTTTGAAAGCTATAAATAGTTTGTTAATGTTTTATAACAAAAGAAGGAAAAAGAAAAGAGAAAAACAGATTTGAGTTTTTCAGAGATTGCTTTCAAGATTTGAGTTTTCACCTTTGAGCTTTGGTTTTCTCAAGAGATAGTGGAATAGGATTACATCTGTATTGATTTCAGTTCATTCTGTAACAAGTGTAATTCGTTCTGAATACTTTGTACATTCTGGTGTTATAAAGCCAAGAGGGTTGTGTGCTCTTGAGGTTGTCAAGATTCTTGGTGTTTGTGTTGAGCCAAAGGAAGTGTGTTTCTTGAGGGAATCAAGGTCACTTCTTTGGTGGTGTTTGTGTGTAATCTGTAATTGATTGCTTAGTGGATTTTGGGGATTGGATGTAGCTCTTGGTTTAAGAGTGAACCAGTATAAACTGCTTGTGTATCTCTTTCTTCCCTTCAACTCATTTAAATTCAGTTGTTGTTGTTTTGCTGGTATAAACAACCGATTGTTTTTCTGGTGCTTTGCTGTTTTGAGCTTTGTTTCTTGGCTAACTGAATTCCTAATCTGGTTTCTTGCAAAGAATTTCATT
>Ga0123342_1009606_pt1 | contig 11505 bp, 3 predicted proteins | sample Turbeawhitnodule_FD_89960 | JGI IMG/M metagenome (GOLD analysis project Ga0123342, IMG submission 89960) | Root nodule microbial communities of legume samples collected from Mexico - Turtle bean Mexico white nodule | ecosystem: Host-associated > Plants > Roots > Nodule | place: Mexico: Nepantla... | reverse complement strand
TTTCCTCACACCTGATAATGCTCCTTCCATGGTGAGGCAAGGTGCTTGCACACCAGTGATACCTTGAGAACGTAATATACGTGGAGAGAAGAAGTTTTTCTCAAAAAGTAGATGAATCTTAAATATAAAGTTATTCTCAGAATACATAACCCTGTAAAATATATACAGAGAGGTAGGTAGGTGTATACACACGTATCTAATAATTTGTGGTGAGAATGGATACAGGCTTGTTATCAAAACCACCGATTCCAATTTCTCTATCATAACGCTACATTACATCTAATGGTACAGTAAATTTATTTTGCAAATTATAAAGTTACAAAATTGCAAATTATAAAGTTACAAAATTCCTCTCGGAGTTGTAACGAAGAGAACTATTCAACTTTTTATTGGTTCTTGGTCGGTCGGTACACTTAACTTCATCCTCTCGAAGGGACTCCTGCAATTCTCGCTCTTCCACTCTTCCTCCACTTGAACTCTAGACTTGGATGATATCTACAAAAGACATTTTGATGCTCAAGTCAAACTTTGACACTCGACACTCAATATTTAATATTTGCTTGTTGATTGCGTACCTGATCCTTTGGAATCTGTGCTTATTTAGATAATTATTGTGGACTGTTTATCGTTATTGAACCTAATAAAAGCATATTAACTAATACTGAGTCATTGATTAGTTTTGTCATTATTAGTTGTGTCATTATTAGTTGTGTCACTTGGCGTGTTGAATCTCATGTTTGGTCGTGCGGACCCAATTAGTACACTTGTAGACTAAATACAAATTAATTTTTTGGAATTGAGTAGTGTCGTTAGAAATAATCATTTTGATGTCCAATTAACCAATCTTAAATTTTGTTGAGTAACTTTCATGAAATATTGGATGTAGTGGAATATGGGATAAAAACAAACAAGATGGAGAAAATATAAGTAAAAAAAAAAAAGTTGTATGAAGTGGACAAAATCGTGTCAACTTGACACTTTAGATTGACGTAACATATCAATTTAGCACGAGTTTATATTGATGTGACTAAAATTGTGTTAAGTTGACACAATTTCTTTACATGAAACTGTGTCAACTTAACACGATTTGCTGTAAATAAAAAAGTTTTACGATGGTAAAAAATAAAAAAAACTCATAATCTTATTATTTTAAGGTTTGGTTAAAAATAATATTTTGATATTTCAGAAAAAAAAAAATTGTTGATGACATTGATATCTCTCTTTTTTGGATATCTTTAAAAAACATGCAAGTAGTATTAGAATTGATGTGCTCAATTTTGTACTATTCATATGTTATGTGGAAATAGAGGAAAGTTTGGTGGGATAAACACTTAACATTTTTGAAAATTTTGGTAGTGGTAATGTGGCTAATCATGCATTTTTTTTAACAATCTAAACATCAGAAATCCATACTGTTAGCTGTCATCTGTCATTTTATTTTGGGGAGGAAGTATATAAATATCGGTTTGTGTTTACAAAAATGTGCAGGGAAATGAAAGGTAGGCATGGCATAATAAAGGCAGAAATCAGCTTTGCAGACCCAACTCACCATATACCCATGCGCATATTCTAGATCCATAGACAAATCATGATCCTCCCACTCCTTTCACCCTCATCTATATACATTCATTATCTTTTTTTCTATTGGATTTTTCTGTGCTGTGGTCCTTCGATGCTGCTATGGGAGTTTTCTAAAACTCTATCTTGTACCAGTGGACAATGAGGCTTGAGTAACGTTGATTCACTTGATACATAATTTGTTGTCGCGCTAATAGTCTCTAAATTCTTCAAAATTCTTTTTTTCTCGCGCGCGTTCCGCCGGTCGGCGGGGTACCTACGTTTGCACTCCGACGCTCAATTCAGTACTAGTGATTAGTCTATTCTCTCCAAAATATGAAAAAAGTACAGTTTCTCCTTTAGAAGTTTTATTTATAGGTTGACTTGAGCCTCTTCCTGCGTGGACTAGATAGTTGGTTAACTAAGACGTGTGTAGTGCTCACTAGATCGAGTGTATTGGTTTTTTGATATCACGAGAATGTCTTTCGTAGTGTGTTCTTGACTCATTCAACACCATCTTTTTGTCACGTACATAATACATTATATTATTAATTCGTGTTTTCGGTCCGATGTTCGACCGTGTGTAAAACTAATAGGTATACATTAGTTACGAAATGAGATTCGCCTTATACTTTTTACTTTATGTTTAGAGATTATAATTTTCCCATTTTGAGGAATTTTAAATATACTGAATTGGAAAGTTTATTTCTTTCAAATATTTTTTTTTCAATAAAAAATATTCATATTTATTAAATTTAATTTTCTTATTTTGATAGAATAGATATTTATAAAAAAAATTACCACTACAAACATCAATCGAAAAAATTTAGTTTATATTATAAAAGAAATAATCCCACCATATGGTTGACAAAACTCTGATAAATATTACCTGAAAAATAATTATATGAACGTATAAATAATCTCAACAATTTCATCTAGAACATAATTCATCATCCAATAATCTCAACAATTTCGTCTAATAAGCTTTGATAGATATATTAATCGGGAAAATACATATTAATGTGTCTAAAGAAACAACTTGATTTTGAATTTTTGTTTGACATTTATTGAATACGAATGATATATATCAACTCAAAATTATATATGCTGATATTAACTAAAAAGATTAAATTTGATATCATCCAAAAAAAATATTATTGATGTTGAAAGAAAAATCTAACTAAAGTTAATTAAAAATAAAACTAGATCATATTGACAAAAGAAACTTTGACAATAACCAAAAAAAGAATCACAATTGACATATTTAGGAAAAACTTTGACCATTAGCTAAAAAAATAAGTATAATTAATAACAAAAAACCCTTCATTGAACTGATTTGATCATAAAATATTTTATATTTTTTATATTTCAATTTCTAAAATTTATTCCTAACGAAAGTGATGGGGATAGTCCATATTAGGTGATGATTTTGCTATTGTATTCCATTATTATAATAATAGTTAAAAAAAGATAATAAAAAGTCAAAAATAGATCATAGAAAGCAGTCTCATCACTGGACATAAGATAACATGCATGAAACCCTACTAGAAATATTAGGCAGACACGAGACCCTACTTAATAATATTAACCTTTGTCCATTTCTTCAGATTCAATAATTGGGGCACGAACAAATTATTGAAGGACCAAAAAAATTTCCTTTTCAAATATTTTAAAATTTATTTTTTCTTTATCATTTTATTTAACGTTTTACATTCTTTTTTCGGTCATAACTACTGAATTTTTCAGAATGTGAAATAATTTAAAATTTTAAAGTATAAGAAAAGGATTTGCTAAGTTTTATCATCCTCAAAAAGGATGCTCATTTGTTTCTCATTGGGCTGTGTATGTTAGAAAAGTAGATATACGGCAAATAAAAATAATTTCAGGGGGTTGGTATATAATTGTTATACCTTTCAATTTTGTGCTTAAAGGTATTTGTTTTTACTTTTTTTTTATTGATATTTTGTAAGGTAGATAAAGGTTTTTGTTTGGGGTTACATACGTACATGGGAGTTTATATGGGGGTTGTTTATAATTATAATGACAGATAGAAAGGCTAAAACGTAATAAAAGATAAATAAAGTTAAAATGATATAAATAAATAGTAAAATAAAATAACATTGTATTAAGGTTCAATAAATAAGTCTAAAATACTAAAAATATATTTAGAAATTGTAAGGTGTGAAAAATAAAAGTTCAATCAAGTTAAAATTCATCTAGTCTGTTTTTAGAATTTTTTTATGAATAGATATAATCTACTTATGTATCGTTTTTGTTAATATATGAGTTTTGATTTAGTCTCCCCTTATTTTTGTATTTTTTTTTCTTTTTTAATAATACTTTTTTTTCATGCAATGACAAGTGATTGTTGTTAGCTTAACTGAGATGTCAAGTTGTATAGTGATGACTAACATGAAAAACTTTTATTTAAACAAAAATCCAACAATGAGCACTATAAATAAGTGATTTGTTTAACATGTAAGTAGACTGATCAATTAAACAAACTGATTTTGACTTTATCATTGAAACACCTTGTAGGTATACACACCCAATCGAAGTGAGCTTGGACCCAGATCCAACAACCAAAAGATAGTCCAAATTTAGTAGCTGAGAGTAAGCACAAACCTAAATAACAGAGTCCAAGATAATTGATCCAGTAAGTGAAAGCTCAAATCATCAGCACGAGACCAAGAAGTTGTGAGGAGAAGAAGAGAAAGTTAATTATTTCAAACCTATAAGAACAATAATTAAAATATTCTTTAAATATTTTTATTTATTATTGATTAAAAACTGAAAAATAGAAAATTTTTAATAAAGTAAAAGAGTGTTTATGATGTATGAGATGCAAACCTAAAACAAAAAATATTATAAATTAAATATATTATTTAAGGAATAAAATTTTATATTTTATCCATCATTCCTATATATATATATATATATATATATATATAAATAAATGTTTGGGTATATTATATATAAATACTTAATCTGTCTAAAATTTCACATGTACGATCATCAAAATATGAGATGAAATTATTTAATAACATAAAATATTATTAACATTTATTATATATATATATATATATATATATTATCTATTAATTTTTGTATAATAAAAAAAAAATCTTGCATGTCATTAAGTATCGATAATTCTTCATTCTTGCTTAGATGGTAATCTTTATCAATTCTAATTATAATAGAAATTGAGATCAAAGTGTTAAAAATACAAAAAATTGTGATATGTAAATAAATGTGTAACTAGAGATTGCTTTTAGTAATGATGGTTTATTATAGAGTAAGATTTTGTATTTCTTTCTCTAGTTTATTCACATGTGTACGAATTTGTATGAACCAATTTGTAAATTTTAATATATATATATTATTGATAACAAAAAATTATCAAATATAATCAAATGATACATTCGTTCGTTTGTATACACTACAAGAAAATAATGAAATAAAAACTAATTTTAAAAACTAGAAATAATTAGTTGCTATAATAACTAGATTAGAGATCATTTTAGAAATAAAAGATTTCTAAATTAGTTTCTATTATGGTTAAATGATTTCTAAATTGGTATCTAATTAACTATCAAAATTTTCGCTATCAAATTTAGAATCTAAATAATTGGTAGTTAAAACTTGATTGCTAATTAGATACCAATTTAGAAACTATTTAACAATAATATAAACTAATTTAGAAACCAAATTTTTTTTTGTCTTTAAAATGATCTCTAATTTAGTCATTATACCAATTAATTATTCTTGGATCATGTTAGTTACCATCAAATTAAGATAATAGTTAATGAAACCAACAAAATTATACAAAATAATCAGGAATTATGACCTTTAATTCTAGAAATATAATTATAAGTTTTAGAAGAATAATCAATTATAAGTAAAATATGCAAGTACAAGAACAAAAGAGAAAACATTAACTGTGAGTACTCTAATCTAAAGAATCCTTAGATCTCTTGCCTAGAAAAAAAATTGTAACAATTTGATGCATTAACTAACTTATTATCCTAATTGTATATTTTCGTCGAGATTATTAAAAAAAAGTTTGAATGCCGTCTTTTCTTTAAGTTTGCGGAAAGCGTGATCTAGCTCTGACAAAGAACAAGATACACAAACTAATAAGGAGTTCATAAACATTAATTATATGTCTGATGAGCATTCAATATGATTGATATTTAAAATGTGTTGGAAAAGTCATCAAACTTGTACAATGAAAAAGAAGATCATTAAATAGCCATTTATTTGGCATAAGATGATTTATCTCTTAGTTTTAATGATACAATATTCAAGAAAAATTATCATTAACTCATATTTTTCGTTTACTTCCACCTTATAATAACTCTTTTTAATAATAAAATATTTTATTTAACTAATAAAATTAAATATAAACAATTTTTTTTATATAAATTAATAATATCTTTATTTGTTAAATCGTATAGAAGTATAAAAAATATGATGTTATCACGTTCCAATATACAAAAGCATAACACTTATATTTTCATTAAAGACTTAATGGTTATTGCAAACCGTTTTGTACGATTGCTTTAAAAGGGAATTGACTTGGTTTACAAGTAAGCTTGGTGTGTGAAGTAAATGTGTCCTTTTTTAACAGAAGAATTCAAAATCACAAAGCATCACAATTGAAATTTATCAAATAGTGTAATAATTGACGTAAGGTGTAAATTGATCTCTTGTTTTATAGATTTGTGTGACAATTAATATTATCATTTCATCACAATTGTCTATTTTTTAAATTAATTTCTATTTTCTTCTAGCTTTAGTACGTGTCTCTTTTTTTAAGTTATAAAAAAACTATTCTTAATGTTGGAGATCTCACATCGACTAGAGATGAAGACAATTCATTGTATATAAGTGGTGCAAACCTCACCCCATGAGCTGGTTTTATGAGATTGAGTTACGCTTAAAGTTCACTTCATAATATGGTATCAGAGCCATTTCGAGTCTATCTTAGCGAGTATTTGTTGATTTTATTAGACCATCCGCTATCGGATCGTTATTAAACCACCCATCATATTCTGATGGAGTTCGTACATAGAAAGAGAACAATGAGGAGTTACTTATCCAATGTTGACTTGCATAGTCAAGATTAGATAGGGTCCTATCTATCACTTTAGAAGTACCTCTCAACTATTATTTAGTACACTAGGGTTTATAGACAGCAACATCCTCGCATCTTAATAACTTTTCATTAAGCTTTTAGTTCATGGGCTGCACTCTCAAGGATAGATTTGAAGTAATTTAACATGGTACATTTAAAAGTAATTTAACATAAATTTGCACGGATGAGTAATTGTAATATTGAAGAGGATTTGAGAGGTTGAGAAAGGGAAATTATTGGGAATGTTTGGTAGATATGATTTGTGATGATTTTGCATAGAAAGGAGATGACCAAGAGAAGAAATATCTCGGAAAATGTAAAGATTTGCATGAAAAGTTTGCACATTGAGGTTTAATTACCTTATGACCTTGTATGGAAATATTTAATTGTTTAATTAGAATTTTCAAACTCAAATATATACTTATAATTATCAATCTTAATATATAAACATTCATCTTTATTTTAATTCAAATATTTCAAAATTTAAAACATTAGTACTTTAGTAAATTAATAATTAATTTTTTTATTTCGGTCACATCATCTAAAATGTTTACACTCAAATCCACTTACTTTAATTTTACTTACCCTACTTAAATGATCTAATTTTTCACTCTCTTTCTCCTTATTTTCTTCTCTTTTCACTCTCACCCTCATCCAAACAAAACATTGAAGTAATTTACAAGAAAGTGAAAAAAGTAAAAAAAGAGTCAAATAAATTGAAAATTTTCTTAGCAATTTATCAAACAATTTCCACAAGTTTACTATTTTCTTCTTATCTTACACTTCATTCTCTCTTTTTTCAATTTTTTCTATAAATTAACTTAATTAAATAAACACAATCCTCACAAATCATCTCAAATGAATCTCCACAAATAATATATCATACATACAAATCAAGCATGAGTTTCTTTTGCCATTTTATTTGAAAATTTTCTATTTGTTTTTTATGCGGATAATGCTTAACTTTTATGAAGTAGAAATTAAGTGAGTATGCACAATGTTTCTTTTTATTTTTTGAGAAAAAATTACATGAACATTTATTATTTTCTTAACTTTTCTATGATATGTTTAGATATGAAAAAAATAGAATAAATTATATATATTCATCTATTTTTCATTCAAATAATCAATCATAATTAATTCCTTTTGTTTTTATTGATTTTTTTTATCGATAACACACATATATATATATTGTGTATTGAAGGTGACTTTGAAAACATTTTAATCTTATCCTTTCTTATTATCATTCCATCATGGTGGAGCTCAACGACAGCAAGAACATTATAATTGACTCACTATTAATTGTTGTCTGACCCTAGTCTATTATATATCCTCAATACTAGTTAGGGAATTTAATTTTGTATTTGTTTTATCACAGTGAAAAAGATAATTTTATATAAAAAAACTTTTTGAGATGTTATAAATAATTTCACTTATAGATATCATGAATGAAAAAAAAAAGAGTACAAGTTTTACATCTTTGCTCTCTTTGATCCTTTTAAGAAGAAGAAACTATTTTTTAATCTCTCCATTTTCAAAAGAAAGAAGTAATTAGAAAGAGTCACATTCCACATATTACAAATACTATAATTTAATCTTATATGTATAATCATTTTTGTAAATTTTCTTTTCTTCTATTTGGTACACACTGAATAATAAAAACAATTATTTCTTTCCTTTGATTTGATATCAAATAACCTAAAAATCTAATCACTCACTGTTTTTGTTTTCGTTTCCACTTTCTTTTTTAAACCAAACACACTCTTACTGTTTTATGGTATTATTCCTACAATTACAAACAACACATTCTAAAAGCCAACTTTGTCACTATTTAAACAATTCTTTTATTAAACAAAACGATATTATTATAGTTGCGATGAGTGTGACTATATATTAGTGCAAGAATTAAAGTCCATAATTTGGCACTTCAATCATATTTACCTCAAAAGCCAAAAAAAATTCAGCCCCACCAAACAGGCACTACGAATGTACGATCCTTAATTAGGTTCAGGATTGGAGAAAAAAGGTTGCAGTGAATTTATAGAGAAAATCATCTTTTAAATTTTTTATATATAAATTTATCTATTATTTCATTATGGTTTAAAATGGTGATTTATATGGTCCTATACAAAATAAGCTAATCAAATACGCATTTAGTTATAGAATGTTAGTTTGTTAATGATTCATGGACATATTCTACAAGCAATTTTGCTTTTTAATTTTGAAAATAATATAATTATAATCTGATTTTATTTTAATAATAACTTTTTTTATGATCGATATTATCACTATTATCATCTTTCTTAATCCTATTGATTCATCTCACTGTTGTGTTAACAAGTCTATTTCCATTGGTGTTAATGGGTTTTGTTCTTAAATTTGTGTAATCTGTAAGCGAAATTTCTGAAATTGATAAAATTTTATTTTATTCTTGTAATAGGTAAGTCATGCATATATTGGACAAGATTGTACGATTATGTCAAAAACAAAATACAAAAATCGTTTATGCTAAAATCGACTTTAGTATAACAAATTTTGGAAAGAAACCATGAATGTTAAACACAAGTATCTGAAATAGTGATGTAATGAGAAAGAAAAGTAATTTTCATAAACATCGTATATGAAATCGTGACTTCAACTTGTGTTTTTTATTTTTTGCATTTTTATATAATTTTTTTTTATTCTTTGATATTTTGAATGACGGAGTAATTCGTGAATGGTTAAACTATGAATATTATAATTACTTTAATCATTCATTAATTATTTCAGATTCAAAATAATAAAAAATAAAACTTTTTTTTTTTCAAACATTCAAACCAAAGTTGTGGTTGATAAACACAACATGTAATAAGAAAAATTACTTTGTTCATGAAAATAGTCTTTCAGTCTCACAACTTTATTATTATATGTTTGTGCTCAACATGCATGATTTCTTTACAAGATTATTTATATTAAAGTCGTTTTCAACAACTGATAAATGATCACATTGTCTCACATTTAATATGATCATTATTATTAATCTAATCAAGGAATTCATTATAAGAAATTTGATTAGGAGCAACCTCTTTGGCGTCGTTAGCCGAGAGTACAACATTGAAATCTTTCAAAATACACTAAGGTCTAGTGAAGAAACTAAGATCCCTCCACAAAAGTCATCTAACCAAGTATGTTTTAGCACTATAAACACCTCTCATCATGCAAAAAACAATTTACAAAAATAAACTGAGCATTAACCAAAAAAATTTGTACGAGATTTGAGACTGACAAACACCAAAGCTTAACAACTTTATTATCGATAGGAGAAGTAGCAACCAAATGCAGATTAACAGATTTGAAAAGAGCATCTAAAGCATCAGTGTACACGTCATGGTTTCAACAATAAAAACAAGAAGAAGTTTATGCAATTTAAGTAAATTAAACAATATCTCTACAGTTTTGTAGTTTGTCAATCTTCTGATATTCCAAAAAAAAAAAAAAAAACCTTCATTGTGAATTTTTGGATGGAACTACCTTAGCAATTTTTTTGGATTTACAAGCCCCTTTGGTGGTCTTCCTGATTTTCTAATGGTACGAACAATATCATCCCCAATATCTCCTCCATCTTACTATGATCCGTCCAAAATTTAGATACCACATGATTTTCAACATATATACTCATTATTAAAGTCAACAATTTGAGTTAGAATAATTGGCTTACCAATATTAGGACCATATGCTTCATCTATAGTTTAAAAACCATCCACGGATGAAAAATGATTTTGCAGAGTCAACGCAAGTGATTGTGTTGTCATAGGAAAACTTTTCCTTTGCGGAGACGAAACAACAACAGTAGTATGAGAAGATACATACATGGATATTAAATTTGAAATGAAATTTTTGTCAATAAATTTTGTTAATTTTGTTAATTTTTTTTCTTATTTGTGTGTTGGTATGGATGCCCAAGATTCATAAACAATTCATTTTTCATTTTTATATAGGGAGAGTCATGTGGTTTCTGTTCATTATTAATTTTAGGTGTAATAGTTTCTTTTGTTCCTCTATTATGATAAGTTTTAATTTCGTTTCAGTATTTGAAATGTTATTAATTTGTTCCATTTTTTAAAAACAAATTAATATAATCTTTTTTATCAAGATTATGACGTTGTTGATATTATTATAATGAAATGTAACCTTAATTTTTTTTACCATGCCTTGTCTTCCATAACAAATCTATCACTGATCATATTACATTCATGGTTCATGCCTCATGTTTTTATTGTAAAATTGTTACTATCAATTTAATGATTATAATAATACTATAATAATGAAAAGATTATTAAAACTTATTTTTAACATGTTCTATTAAACAATTAAATGAGATTTTCTAAAATTGAAGTTATAATAAGAGGAGGAATTGACTCCTACGCTAAGGTTGGATATATTATTTCCTCCTACATTGGTGGGTCAATTGAGAAGTTTAATCCTCTCAACTTATTCTATTATATACTGAATTTTTTGTTCTGTTTGGATAATTTGCATTAGGCTCGTAAATCTTGAAGTTTATCCAGACTGTAGGGAATAAAATTCTAAAAGTTGTTTGGAAAACAAGCAATCGAGGTAAGGGAAGCTAAATTTAATTTTTAATAGCACCCTAGGATAGAAGATCTGGATGCGGAAGGGACGTGGTCCCAATATTCAATTTCTCTTGCAGGGATGTTGTGTGTTTATATATATTGGGTTGTTTGTTTATATATTATTTAAATTTGTGAAAATATTCGGTTTTGATGATTTAGTATTAAAGTGTTATTTTTTTTATGTCAAATAGACTTTTG
>Ga0123342_1009605_pt1 | contig 11505 bp, 6 predicted proteins | sample Turbeawhitnodule_FD_89960 | JGI IMG/M metagenome (GOLD analysis project Ga0123342, IMG submission 89960) | Root nodule microbial communities of legume samples collected from Mexico - Turtle bean Mexico white nodule | ecosystem: Host-associated > Plants > Roots > Nodule | place: Mexico: Nepantla... | reverse complement strand
GTGAAGGAAGCAATTTGGCTTCATGGGTTGCTTAAAGACTTGGGAGTTGGTCAGAAACAACTTGAGTTATATTCTAACAGTCAGAGTGTTATTCATTTAGCAAAGAATCAAGTCTTTCATGCATGGACGAAGAACATTGATGTTCTCTATCACTTTGTGCGTAAGATTCTCGAAGAAGAGGATATTGTTCTCCAGAAGATTCACACTACGAAGAATCCTGCAGATATGCTCACCAAGGTGGTTATAAGGGCCAAGTTTGAACACTGTTTAGACTTGGTTAATATCTTGCACATTTGAAGTTGGCGCTCGGAGGCGCAAGTTTGAAGCACCGCAAAGTTTGTTTTTGTTATGTTTTGAGAAGATTTGTATTAGGTGGGACTTGAAAGTAAGCCAAGGTGGAGATTTGTTGATTTTGGCTTAATCACAAGTCCCACATCGGTGAAAATTATTTGAGAAGGGAGTTTGAGGGTTATAAATTAACCTCTCCTCCTTAATTGTTAATATCCCAATTTGTAATTCTCCCATAATAATAAAAGCAGACTGTTTCATCTGTGCTCGGAGATTAGGCTAAACTGGTCGATCTCCGTTAATTGTCTGGTGTGTTTTTCCTCTTTGTCTCTTTTATTATTCTGATCTATTTATTGGTACTATGTTGCTTTCTTTTCTGTTATAGTATTCAATATTATTTTTCAATATTATTTGTCGGATAACTCTGTTAGTGTTTTGTTTTAGTGGGAAAATTATCCGATTTTCCCAACACAAACCATTTATATGTCTATAAGGCAATGTTTCCCTTTGTTTTATATCTTTCATATCAATAAAAAGTTCTAAAATATTCACTTATTCAAAGAATATTACCTTCATAACTTTAGGAGTACTTATGGTTCTAAATCATCCACGATTCCTTGGTTTCATGGTTGCAATTCATTGGCTTGAGTGATATAAATAATAAAGTTTGAAGATCTAATATGTCGTTTCTTTTAATACACACTTCTAATTTACTAAATCTATAAAAATAATATCAATAAAATCACTAAAATAAATAATAAAACCACTAACTTATTGTTTATAATGATTATTATTAAAAAATATAATATATTAATATTTTCTTAAAATTCTTCTGCAAAACTTTTCCTAAATTACCAAGTTTATGTTGTTTCCACGTGTCATTGTCCTATTAATTCATAGACCAACTTAGGTTAGAATACTTTTATAAGTTTCCACACTATCTCTTATCAACAAACAAACAACTTCCGTGAAAATTTGACTTGATCCATTTGTAAAATAATACAGGTTTCCTTTTTTATTTAATAAATCTCACATATAATATTTTATAACTTTAACTTAGTAATAAAAGTATATATTAAAGAATATAATTACCATTTACATCTTTCTAACGAAAAATCAAATGCATAAAAACACTTAGTGGTAAGTTTAAAAAAATTTTAAAAACTACAACTAACTAATAATTTTTAAAAGTGACTTTAGTTTCTAAAATTGGATAAAATGTATTATATGGTAACGATATTAAAAAAAATACCATTCCCTATAAGAAAAAAAAGGTTGATATAACATTATAAATTGATTTAATTAACAAAGATTTTTTTAAAAAAGTTTTAAAGGTTATTTAAAAATCTCATCAAAATAATAGAAGTTTTTTAACATTTGTTAAATTTTAAAGGTTTATTTTAAAACCTCACTAAAATAATGGAAATTTTTTAACTTTTCTTAAATTTCAAAGGTTTATTCTAAAATTCCAGCAAAATAACGGAGATTTTTTTAACCTTCATTAAATTTCAAAGGTTTATTCTAAAATCTTAGCAAATAAACAGAGGTTTTTTTAACCTTCATTAAATTCCAACGGTTTTTTCTAAAACCCTAACAAAATAAAAGTTTTTTTAACCTTCCTTAAATTCCAAAGATTTGTCGTAGAATCTCTATATTTTTCAAACATCAAAAAATAAATATAATCAAATCTATTTATAAATAAATAATTAAAAATACATAGTTTTAATATATTTTATAACTAAATTCTCTAAAATTTTGAAAATGTAACTTTACATTACAAATAAGTTTTCTAAAGTTTCAAACATTTATTTTAAAAACTCAACAACATAACCTTTGATATCAACAACTAATCTTGGATAATAAGTATTTCAATAGTACTTGCATATGTTTTATGATTGATGGTAGTTGGTTTATTTTTTATTTTTTGTTACGAGTTCATACTTCAAAAAACTTGACTTATTTTGTTTTACCTTTTGATGTACATATATTTAATGTACAATTTTAGTTTTAGTTATAATTGTTAATATTTAGTTCTCATAATTTTGAAATATTTTAAATTAAGATCTTTATTTTAAAATGCATATAATAATTAATTTGTTGTGAAAGTGAGAAGTGATCAAGTTAATTTCTCCTTGCAATATGTTCTTGCAATCTTTAGCCAAGAACACACATGGCTTTAATACCCACATCTGATAGATAATGCAATTATTTAGGATATATAAAGCAGTGATAAACACCAGTTGTTGTCGAGTTAGGTAACAGTGGCTTATGACCCAAGTTGGGACCATAAGGTGATGGAAAAAGCACTATTGGAGTAAGGAGAAGATAATTCCTTATTTAGTATTTCTTCTCCTTAGATATAATAGACATAAGTGTGGCTGGATTGTGATTTCTTGTTAGGACTGTCATCGGTGGTCATTGAGCCTGTGTCGGAGAGCAGTGTGTCTACGGTGAATGAGAGAAGTTAGGAGGATCGTTAGAGATAGTGAAAAATACGGTTGAGGGTTATTTCAAACGACAAATCATTTTATGAAAATTTCCAAACTCATAGTATTTTGTTGAGGTTCTTAAACCTATGATGTTTTACGGAGGTTTTTAAACCCATGATATTTAATAGGGGTTCTGAAAGGCTTTTCCTGAGGTTTAAAAATCTCCGGAAAAAACATTCCCCAGGAATGGTTTAGCAGGGGAAACTGCAACCTTAGGTAAATAACTTAATAGAGGTTTTAACCTTTGATAATGTAAAAACAAACTTTCGTTTTAACCATTTTTTCTTGTAATGATTCTAAAAATACAAGGGTATACATTAAAAATAATAATGATAATATAATAATAAAAATAGTGATAATAATGATAATGAGTTATAAAAAATATTTTTCAAAAATATAATTTAAATTAATTTTTATTTTAAAAATAAAAAGTTAGTGTTTCAAAATAAAAAATGAGAGTGAACTTATAAAATTAAAATATCATATTTCAATCTAGTTTATACAGTTTTTTTAATAAATTAAACTAAAATAATAATTGGTGTCAAAAGTTTTTATACAATTTGATCCAAGTGAATACAAATTTTAGTTTAGTTCATACTTTATGAACAACCCTAATAAAAAAAAAGGATATTGGTCTAGTTGTTTTTTGCATAGGTATGAAGAAGAAGAGAGGTTTTGTTTTTTATGGAGAGAACATATTCTCTTAACTCATTATTGATGGAGTTCAAAGTCGGCCAAACCAAAACCTAGTGTTAATAATAATGATGGGACCTCCTCATTCCCAAAGTTTTCAACCCAATCACGCTTCAACACCTTTTTCTGCGAAATTTTCCTAGTTCTATTGAGCAAACACATAATTTTTGACACTTTATAATTGAGAATAATCCTTCTTTCGTCAATTTTTTATTAAAAATAAATTTTAAGTTTAACTATTTTTGTAAAGTTAATTTATAAAAATAATTAAATTTAAAATTTTTATTGAACTTATCAAATTATTTGTTGTCGAGTTGTTATCGGATTATCTATATTACATAGTTTCACATGTAAATTGACAATAGAAATGAGATATATTGAAGTGAAAAGTGGATTGAAAATTTTAGTTTATCTAAAATTAAAAATATTTTATAATATATAATTAGATATAAATTTTATGTTATAAGTTAAACTCATAAAATTTAATTGTTAATATTTATTATATTGTGTCTAATCTACCAACATTTACCCGTCCATTCCCAGAGTGCTCAATTGGTAACCACTGCCTCCAAAACTGGACCTTTTTTTCATGCTTCAAGCACTGGCGTGGGACAAATTATGGTCCTGTTTGAAAATTCGTGTTTTCCCAGTGCATGTAGGAATGATTGAATGAATATTCATGACAACATACCATCCACTAAGCACCACATTTTCCCACACTTGTCAACAACCCATTGCTTCGTTCCTCTATTTCAATATACCTTTTTTTTCATCACTTTACGTGTCTTTTTAGGAGAATCACCCAAAAATTCAACCATAATCAAATAAAACATCACCAATTCACACCATTTTCCATTTATGAATTTTTTTATATATACTTCTCAACTTCATGGTTTATATTCAATGGAATAGTTAGACTGGAATCAGATTATATACTTGTAGAGGGTAAGGTGCATACCACAAACATATGATGTATTTATGTATCTGCAACACAAACTCAGGTCACTGGTTAAACTAAAACAACAATCTGATACACCAGTGGAGTAACTGAATAAATGGTTTTGAATTTAAGGAATTGTGTGCTGTAAAATACAATATCTAATTACCCATCTAAAGCTATACTGATTTGATGGACTCAAAGTTGTTGATCCAGACAAAGTGGCAGTGACTAGCACCATCACAAGTTGGTCCAACTCCTACTCAATCACAGGCCCTTCTAACCAAATGATCAAACTTTTGCGGGGACAAAATAGTGAATATCCACTATAGGACTTTCACTTCAATGATGCCTAACATCAAACTTTTTGACAGATTGAATCATTAGTGTCAACAAAGAAAAAGGCAGAACCACCCCATACATTAAGCCCTTTAAGGTAGGAAAGGAGAGGGGGATGAATCACCAAATACATCAACTCCTGCTCTCTGAGTACTCTTCCATAGACAACATTTTGGACTTTAAAATTAATCAAATTCTCTTCAAGGATCTGGTTTAAGTTAACTTAACCCTCCCTTTACCACATTGCTTGGTTAGACTTGTTTCTCAAGGAGCATCATCAGCAGCAACAATTATGGTCACTTGTGAGGTGTGAGTTTTGTGGTTAACGTGCCACTCTAAAGGTGATTAATTCTGAAATACCATGATTAGTAATGTGCCATATTTTTTGGAAGAGCGGGGCTAAAGAGAAATTAGAAAAGGAAATAAAAGAGAAAGTAAATGGCCACATCATTGAAATCTCCCTTTATAAGATGGCCACAACTTCACTCACAAGCTAGAAAGGCTTAATCCAACTGAAAAAAATGGATGTAGAGAAAGCCTTCCACATGACTGGAGGAGTTGGCAAAACTAGCTATGCCAAGAATTCCTCACTGCAGGTTCTTTCTTTCTTTCCTTCCACCTCTCATCTCAATCCACAACCTCTCCCCCATCATTCTCTTGTTCTGGCTATGAATTCTTTGTTATTGTACTCACCTGCTTTAATCTTGTTCCTGCAGAAGAAGGCATCTGATAAGGTGAAGCACATAATCATACAAACAGTTGAGGAGCTTTACCTTGCAACAACTCCCAAGAGCATAGGCATTGCTGATTTGGGCTGTTCCTCTGGACCCAACACCCTATCAATCATCAAAGATATCTTTCAGACCATCCAAGGCATAAGCCACAAGATCATGCACCACTCCACTGAGTTCAGGGTCTACTTCAATGATCTCCCAACAAATGACTTCAATTCAATTTTCAAGGCCCTGCCAGAGTTCCACAAGTTGCTCAGGCAAGACAGGAAAAATGGGCTCCCTTCCATTTTCATGGGAGGCTACCCTGGCTCATTTTATGGAAGATTATTCCCAAACAGTTACTTGCACTTTGTCCATTCCTCCTACAGTCTACACTGGCTTTCTAGGGTATAATACACTTTCCCCTTCCTAGACATCCTCATCATCTTACACTGTTTTATTTACCCATATCTATAAGCATACTGTTTTCTAGACACAAGTTTTAGTACTGTTATAAGGTAATAAGTGATATGATGTGATAAGAAGAAAGAGACAGACAGTTATACTATTTGGTGTCCATGTTTCATTGTTTTACCTTGGAACATACTTAGAAGTAGTTATTGGTGGTTTGTGTCATGCAGGTTCCTCCAGCACTCTTTGATGACCACGAAAGGCCATTGAACAAAGGTTGTGTTTACATTTCTGAGTCAAGCCCTTCAGTGGTGTCTCAAGCATACTCTCATCAATTCCAAGAAGATTTTTCCTTGTTCCTTCGGTCAAGGTCAGAAGAACTAGTAGTAGGTGGGAGAATGGTTCTGATATTTCTGGGAAGAAGGGGCCCAGAACATGTCGACAGAGGCAACTCTTTCTTTTGGGAGATTCTTTCCCGTTCATTTGCTATTCTAGTCTCACAGGTACGTTAATAGAGGAGACATCATTATCATTATCATTATTATTGTGCTCTTCTAACTGACAAATTGAAATTCAACATACAAGGACAAAAAAAACAAGGTTGAAAATATGTAACTTCTTTCCTAATTACTGAAGCAAAACTATATTGATTTAGATGCTGCTTATGTGGAAATTCTGTAATGTCACCCTTGCTAATTTCAGCAGTGTATTTGACAATTGACATGATCTTTCAATGATTTATTGATTGCTATATTTTGTTGTAAGTGGTTAGCTAATCAGAATTAGCTAGCTTGACATTAGAGTCAATGAAACGATTTTGGTTGGAATTTTATTGGTGAACTTGCATTATCATCAGTTTTATCATAAGCTCTCATGTCATAAAGAAAAACAACTTTTAAAAGTTCATGGAATATATAAAACTGGAGTTAATAATCAGTCTAAAACTGATAACTTGTGTTATTTTATTTTTCATACAAATTAATCCAGCAAGATATGAACTACTAACTTGATAAGATAATTTAGTAAACACAATACTTTTGACCCATATGATATACTTTTGGAAGTGAAAACAACATAAATGGTCGATTTTAAGAACCAAATTATGTAATATTACTAACTCTCTCTCTAGACACACCTAGGATATTATGATTTGTGCTTTTTTTTAGGTTTACACAATCAAGGACTTTGCTTTTGTTAAAATAGAAAGAACTGTATGGATAACTATGAATGCACTTTACTCTTTCTTTTCTGCTTCAAATTCTGACCAGGTACTCCTAAAAGGTATATATGGATAACTATGAATGAATGAATGAATTCTTTTGTCACCTTTGCTTTCTTCTTTACTTCACTTTTGTTTTTCATTTTCCAGGGAGAAATAGAGCAAGATGTGTTTGATTCATATGATGTACATTTCTATGCACCATCAAGGGAAGAGATAGAAGATGAGATAAGGAAAGAAGGGTCATTGAAGTTGGAGAGGCTAGAGATGTTTGAGATGGACAAGAGTGAACATGGCAGTGAGAGCCATGGAACACAGGTTGCTGTAGCAGTTAGGGCCATTCAAGAATCAATGATCTCACACCACTTTGGGGAGAGGATCTTGGACAGTTTGTTTGAGAATTATGCAAGATTGGTAGATGAAGAAATGGCTAAGGAGGATATCAGACCAATCTCTTTTGTTCTGGTTCTCAGAAAAATATAATTGATTGTACAAAACAAAAAACATTCTATTAAGGTCTATTAATCATTTTGGTTTGCTGTAATGAGATGTGTTTAAATTTCATCACTGTAATGTAATCATGATCAGTCCAATGTAAGTATATTGGTGTTTCAGTTTCCTCCATTTATGTATACTTTTTCAATTCAGATCATATTTCAAGGTTTTTCATCACATTTATAGTATTAATATTAATCGTGTGTTTGCAAAAGCAATGCATATGGGACCTCCAAAAAATGAGGAACAGACATTCTTTTATAAAAACAAAATTAATGTAATATTTCTAAAAGTTGTTTCTGACGTTGGATTAATTTTTTTTAATATATATAAATTATATCAAGATTTTTTTTAAATATTTCGTGCTCATACTTCAACATTATTATATAATAATGTGTATTAGAATAATACAATTTTTATTATTTTCTTATTAGACTTGACATAAATAATTTAACTACAAAGTTCATTATATTAACATTTAAGATTACCCTCCCACAAAATATTGGCTATTTATATAATTTAATTTTAAAACCGTTGAATAAACATGATCAAGTCACTATAGATTTATTCCTTTTTACAAGTCACATGGTTGTTCTGTTATATATATATCAGTCACTTCATAAAATCTATCAAACAATAAATGTTTTTGCAAATCTACTTTTAGTCTCTAATTACGTCATATTTATTTACTCTAAGTTTTTCAATTTTCCAATAACAGTGAGTGATCCCAACAGTTTCTAATATATAAAAATTAATTATATATTAAAAAGATAATTAAAGTGGAGTCTCAAATTAATATAGTGATGGATTTTTAAATAAGGATAATGTAGAAAGTTGTTATCATTCTTATACTTTAATTTGAGACTAACATTTTTAGCAGTTTTCTCAGCCTCTACAATAAAAGAAATATGTTTAACACTTTATATATAGTGTATAAACCTAATAATGACTTTTATATTTCTTTATTTAATTGTAGTGTAGCGTATTATACGTGCATATATTTTTACTTGATCAAGTATACTATTTTAAACAAGTGTTTATAATATTTTTAATTTAAATGTATATTGTATTAATAATATTTGTTTGAACAATACTGGATATATTACATATTGCATGCACATGTAAAAATAATATAATGTTTGAACATATGTATTTTAACCACTTATTCATATTCATAATATTTTTAATTAAAAATGTTTTATATACGTAATATTAAAACGTGAATAATTTAAGATTTGATTTAAATAAAAATATTATTTTAACTTATTCTGGTAATATTATTTTGGGAGAAATATTTAGTATATAATTTTCTAAGATATTAACTTGGATATGATATGTGTTAAATCACCATATCAAGGGTTTTCTTTTCTTTTTATATAACAGCTAACATGCCTTGCATTATTATGAAAGATGGACATTCCAACAAAAAATTCAGCTCAAATTTCAACCATCATTTATGCCATGTTACAATAAAAAAAAAAAAAAGATTTTTTTCAATGACTAATTACAACTTAAAAAAACTTACATATTAAAGAATACATTTCTGACATTTGTTTAATTTTTATTATGAAAAAAACAACACTTACTACAAAGATGAACTTTGAGCAGTTAGGTTCTAAACAGAAAGTTTCCGTGCATTTTTTTTTTTTTATATAAGAAGTTAAGAACTTTAGGGTAAGAGATCTAAATGTAAATTTATTAGATTAGATTTGTTTCAAATTTTCATCGATCTTCAAAAGAATAGTAGCTCAATAATGTTTAGAAGGAATTGAGATATAAATAATGCAATTTAACTACCAATTATTTAGTTTCTAAAACTTTGGTTGCTAATTAGATACCAATTTAGAAACTACTTAACAATAATAGAAACTAATTTATAAACCAATTTTTTTTAGTTTCTAAAATGGTCTCTAATTAAGTTACTATTGCAACTAATTATTTTGGTATCTAAAAATTGGTTTTTATTTCATCATTTTCTTGTAGTGTTAGATTCATGTAATATTTATAAAACCTTTATGTGTATGAAAATTAAGAATGTTTGGTATTATATACTTGATATATAAGATGGATGGTTAGAAAAGTGATTTCATGCTAATGAAGAATTGATGTAGTTTGAGTACACACAGTTAAGCACATGTACTCAAACTTTACTAAAGAAAAAGTCATAAGATCCAAGTTACGGAAGTTTTGTCAAAAGATAAGCAATTTGTGATAAGCAAATTTGGTTTGCTCTTATGAAAATAAAGATAAATATATCTTTAGATGTAAAAAAAAAAAGTAAGAAGATGTTGAATTGTGTGTTTTTAAGAAATTTTAGATTTTTTAAAAAAAATTATATGAAGGTGTGGTCTTTGAAGTTGATATTTTCACAAATGATATAACTAAAATTAAAAGTTAGCCTTAAAGATAAAAAAAACAAATAAGTAACGGATAAATAATAGAGATAAAATTTTATATTAATTTATATTAACATGATATACTGTCCAATTTTTAACCAATAAGTCAAATTTTAATAAAATAAATATTCAAGGTCACACCTCGCTTACACACATGATTATATTTTACATAGGATAAAGAACTCAAACTAGACTTAAAGTTAATCCCTAATATTGAAATACAACCTTTGCTTACTAAGTGTAAGTGCTCTCAAGATACACAAATGAATAGAGACTTATTTACATGAAAGAGAATAATTAAATATTGCTCAAAATACAAAGGTTGTTTGCAATAGGTTCTCGTATTTATTTATGTCTTTTTTTTTTCTTTTATAGCGAGAGACTCAAATTAGTAATTATCTTATTGGCTTCTTCTTTTTTTTACTTGCACCACTTGTCTTTGTGAATTTTAAAGTACTTGATGACATGTATTTAGTGTTTGCATACTTCTTTTATTGACGCATTAAATGCACTTAACTCACTTGTTTTCTCTTCTCTAATAGCCCATGTTGATTATCTTCTTGACTTGAGTTAGAGCAAAATTGCAACAACCTTATAATTTTAACTAAGTGCTTAATTAAACAAAGTATGAAACATGAAGAAGTTGCGTCTAACAGACGTTGTGTTAAAAGAGAAAATCATGTCAAATACAAGTGTTTCATCTAACAAATGATATAACACTTTTGAAAATCTTTCACTTCTTCTAATAGGTGTTGATGATTATTAGACCATAAAAGAAACAAATTTTAAGCTAACATAAACATAAAAAAATATACCCAAAGCTTAATTTTGTGTTGTAGGGAATGTCTTCATAATCTGTCTCCAAGATGATCCATGTCAAAGTCAAGTCTACAACAAGATCTCGTGGGATATGAGTTAAAACTACAATGTTCATCAACTATCCTTACACAATCATATGCCACTAGCCCAACTATCGGTCCAATATGATGTGCACTTTTATCATGTTTTGGTGTAAAAGACTATGCAACCTTGGAAGATAAGTAGGATTTTTTATCATCATGGGGTTACTTTTTTTGCTTTTTACCAAAATGGGGTCTGTTTAAAAAAAATTACAAATCTAGGCAAGTCGTGCCAATTCGGCACGACTTCATATGCACAAATCGTCCCAATTAAGCACGACTTCTGCCTTGTCATACTCAAGTCATGCCAACTTGGCACGACTTCTGCCCTGTCATACTCAAGTCGTGCCAACTTGGCACGACTTCTGCCATGTCATAATTTGTTTAAGTTCTAATTAATCTCTTCTCATCATTACGTGTTCTGTAAAATCATTACTTCTCAAGCTATTTATTTTGCAAATTCACAACAATAATTTTCTATTCAATTTCCAAATACAATAAATTTTCATTTATCTATTTATTTTCAAATTCAATAACAATTTTCTTCATTTTTTAATTAATCAAATAATCAAGTTATTGTATTACATTACCGTCAAACATGATCCATACACGATTATCCAATTTTT
>Ga0123342_1009604_pt1 | contig 11505 bp, 11 predicted proteins | sample Turbeawhitnodule_FD_89960 | JGI IMG/M metagenome (GOLD analysis project Ga0123342, IMG submission 89960) | Root nodule microbial communities of legume samples collected from Mexico - Turtle bean Mexico white nodule | ecosystem: Host-associated > Plants > Roots > Nodule | place: Mexico: Nepantla... | reverse complement strand
GTGCAGCCGGGTGGACGGTGAGACCCTGGAGATGTTTGACAAAGACCTTGCGAGAAATCTCTACAAGATCTGGAATCGGCGGTCAGTGATCGGATCGCGCAGATGGTGGTCAAGCAGATGATTGATCCGGAATCCGACATCAAAGCTGTTCGACAATCTTCCGCATGATCTCTTGCTGAAGACGGTCAGAAAAGACGTTAAATGCAACTGGGCTCTGCTCTACATCGAAAGATGGTTGACCGCGCCTATGGAAAAGAACGGAGAAGTCATTGAGCGGATGCGTGGTACCCCGCAAGGGGGCGTGGTCAGCCCGATCCTATCGAATCTCTTCCTGCATTACGCGTTTGACGTCTGGATGACCCGGACGCATCCGGATCTACCATAAAGGCCTGGCGCCGGCGAAGATCGGCGGCTACGTCAAACCGACACTGAGGGTGCGGCCGCCGACAACTACACCTTGACGCGTCGCTGGTTGACGCGAATGGCTTTCGCTTGACCCTCCACGCTGGCACGTGCAGCATCGTCGGCCTGATCGATTTCAGGACGAACGCGTGCATCGATCGGGTGGTGATCATGCTCCTGCTCAGGACTCCGATACGTTGAAACGACAACGCCACGGTGCAACAGCTCGTTCATGTCGTGTTACCTCTTCGAAGGATACAAGCTATCTGGGAAAGACTTACCTTGTAGGGCATTGGCGGAAGGATCGACAATCGAAAAGACAGGCAGAAGTCTCGTCTGCAAGGCCGGCCCCAGAAGGGGTCGGAAGGGAAGATCCGTAGGACAGCTCCCGCGAAACCTCTAGAAAAGTCCAGCCTTTTGAGACCTCGCAACCGGCGGAGAGGATGTTGCTGTCCTGCCTCTATTCAACAGACCTCTCCCCCTTTAAGTTCAGTCGGCGAGCGACCCTTGGGCGATCGCTATGCGCCGATCCCGCCCATGCAGACGTATTTCATGGATAAGAAGTCATCCATTCCGTACTTTGAGCCCTCTCGGCCGAAGCCGGATTGCTTGACTCCGCCGAATGGCGCTAATTCGGTGGAAATCAGACCCGTGTTCACGCCAACCATGCCGTATTCCAGCGCCTCTGTGACCTTCCAAACGTTCCTGAGGTCGTTGGCGAAAAAGTAGGCTGCCAAGCCGAATTCCGTATCGTTCGCGAGTTCGATGACTTCCTCGACAGTATCGAACTTGAACACCGGAGCCAGAGGCGCGAAGGTTTCCTCACGCGCAACCTTCATATCCTTTGTGGCACCCGAGAGAAGCGTTGGTTGGACGAACGTGCCTCCGCGAGCATCGCGGTCACCACCAACCACGACAGTCGCACCCTTGGTCACAGCGTCATCGATATGACCATAGAGCTTTGCTACCGCTTCATCGTTGATCAACGGGCCGATCGTCGCCCCGCTCTCAAACCCGTCAAGAACCTGCAAGGCACTCACGCGCATTGCCAGCTTCTCGACGAACCTGTCATGGATCCCGCTCTGTACGTAAATACGGTTCGCGCACACGCAGGTCTGACCCGCGTTACGAAACTTAGAAAGCATAGCCCCCTCGACCGCCTGGTCGAGATCTGCATCGTCGAAAACGATAAACGGCGCATTGCCGCCGAGTTCCAGGCTCAGCTTCATGATCTTCTGGGCGCCTTGCGCCATCAAGATACGGCCAACTTCGGTCGAACCGGTGAAGGTCAGTTTCTTGACGACCGGGTTGGAGCAGACCTCCTCGCCAAACATTCTTGCATTATCCGTCGGGAGGACGCTGAACAAGCCATCGGGTATTCCGGCACGCTCCGCGAGGATCGCCAATGCAAGCGCCGATAACGGAGTCTCGGCAGCAGGCTTGAATACGATCGCGCAGCCGGACGCGAGCGCCGGCGCGATCTTGCGGCACACCATCGCCGACGGAAAGTTCCAAGGAGCGATGGCGGCCACAACGCCAACCGGCTGCTTGATGACAAGCAGTCGCTTGTCGGCCTGGTGACCTGGAATGGTGTCACCATAGACACGCTTGGCTTCCTCACCGAACCATTCGATGTAGGAAGCGCCGTAAGCAATCTCGCCACGCGCTTCCGCCAGTGGCTTGCCCATTTCCGATGTCAGAATTATGGCCAGGTCTTCAGCGTTAGCCACCACCTCTTCGTAGAACTTCCGCATGATCAGCGAGCGTTCCTTCGCCGAAACCTTAGCCCACTTCTTCTGTGCAGCCTTTGCAGCATCGATAGAGGCTCGCACTTCAGCAAGGCCAGCGCTAGGCAAAGAGGCAAGGACGTCCATCGTGGAGGGGTTTAGCACGTTGATGCGTGTGCCGTTTACCCCTTCGCTCGACCACTTTCCTCCAACCAGCATCTGCTCGCGAACGAGAGTCTGGTCCTTTAAACGGCCTAGCAGGGTGCTGGAGATTGCCATGGATCTTCCTTTCTATGCATTGATCATATCTGATTTCGAATGTGTGGTGACCGTGCGTATATCGCGACCATCGGAACGATGAGCAGACCGACGACAGCCTGCTGCGCCGGAAAGTTCAGTCCGAGGCCAACTAGAAGCGAGGTCAGTACAGTCAGGACAAGAACACCGAGCACTGTCGCGCCATAGCCGCCCGCCCCACCAAGAAGCGACGTCCCTCCAATCACCACCGCTGCTACGGTGGTGAAAAGATAAGGGTCGCCCACGCCGACGAAGCCACCACCGGAAAACCCTAGTAGCAGCATGCCCGTGATTGCAGACATGGCACCGCTGACGCTATGGATGACGGTCCAGACCTTGAATTCGGAGATTCCGAGGCGGGCGGCCGCCGTCCGGCTTCCGCCGACGGCGTAAATGCTGCGGCCAAACCAGGTGTTGTACATGAACCATCCAAGCGCGATGGCGACGATAGCCCAGATCACGATGACCGGAGGCAGCGACAGGCCGAAAAACTTTCCGTTGAACGCCGAAATGTTCCTCAGCCATTCGGGTACCGGAGCAAACACTGTACCACCAAACGCCGAGCCGAGTGAGGTGTAGATCTGGACCGCACCGACGGCCGCGAAGCCAACTCCGAGCGACATGATCAGCGCTTGCCCTTGGAGACGGAAGCTCAGGGCGCCATTGGCGGCCCCGACAAGCGCACCGAGGAGCATGACAACCAGCATCGCGAGGGGAGCGGGAATACCTGCGACCATAAGGCTGGGAAGGAGGATGTTCGCGCCTCCAATAATATATGGTATCGAAAGATCGAGCGCACCGACCAGAGCGCACAGGGTCTGGCCAATGGAGGCAAGCCCCAGAAACGCTGCGAGAAGAAGGATTGAACGCGCGTTTTGGGATGATACGAAGCCGGGGACCAGCAATGCACCGAGTGCTAAGAGAGAGGCCAGAAGAACAAAGCCAATGACGATGCTCCGATGAGCCTTGAGCGGGTTAGACTTCTGAGCCGATTTGATTTCGGAATTCATAACTGTCGCGACCATTATCTTGCTCCTTACACAACCGCGCGGCGACTGATGACAAAGACGTTCACGAGAAGTGATCCGACGAGGATTAAGCCGAATGCCATCTGGGTAACGAACCCCGAAACCGTGCCGAAGTTGAAGGTGGAGAGGAGATAGGAGATGAGGAACATGTTGATCGCGCCAAGCGTAGATCCAAGTGCTCCACCACGACCACCGGAGAGGCTCGCACCTCCGAGAACCAGGGCCGTAACAGCCTGAAGGGTGTAGGTGCTGCCCTGCGTCGGATCACCAGAGGAGATCAGCGCCGTGTAGCTGAGGGCGGCAAGTCCAGCGAATGCTCCACCAACAACGTGGGCGATGATGCGGACTGCGTCCACTCGAACGCCGCTCGTATACGCCATGCGCTCATCCGCACCCGTCATGCGAAGGTTGCGGTAAAACATAGTCCCCCTGAGAAGGAGCCATAATGCATACGCTGCAACCAGCAACAGCAAAACAGGTGACATGATGTCGGTCCCCGCCCCCCAGCTAAGCATCCAGTCGGGCGCGACTCCACCCGGTCGGGACATCACCATCAGGTTCAACCCGGAGAGGACAAGAAAACCCGACAGCGTAACGATTATCGGAGCGACACGCACATAAATGATAACCAGCGCCTGGAGTAGCTGGAATGCCGCTCCCAGGCCGACTGCCCATACTATCACTGCGATAGGGTTGGTAATTCCGTTACCCACAAGCCAGGTAATAAGGGTAACGTTGATGAACCCCATCAAGGGGCCAACTGAAAGGTCCACTGCTCCACGACCCGCCATGACAATGGGGGTGAGGGCAAGCGCCGTTAGAATCAAGGGCGTGGCGACAAGGATTGCACCTGCGAGGCCGTTGTTCGTGAATAGCCCGTGTCCGCGTAGGGCAACGGCGACCAAAAGGACAATGAATAGGCCGGCCGGCACGAAGAGGGAACGGTCCTGGGTGATTTGACGGAATGCGATTCCAGACATCATGCAGTCCTTTCCAGATCGAACTCGATGGAGGCGTTTGGCGATTTTCCAAACATTGCGGCCAAGATTGGCTCTTCCGCTATGTCCTCGCCTGCTAGCGACCGGAAAAGCCTTCCAGCAAAGAAGACGTCGACGCGGTCCGCAAAGCCGATGAACTCTTCGATTTCGCTTGATAGATAAATCACGCTGCCACCCTTCTCCGTGAACAGGCGCAGTTCGCGGTAGAGATCGCGCTTCGTTCCGAGGTCGACACCGCGAGCGGGATCGTTAAGGACGATGACGGACGGTTCGTTTGCAAAGGCACGGCCGATCAAAACTTTTTGCTGATTTCCGCCCGACAGTGAGGTGATCTTGTTCGCCGGACTTCCAATCTTAATCCGGAGCCGATCCACCTCGCGTTTGAACATGGGTTTGAGGCCGGCCTTATTGATTATACCAAGAGGACCGAGGTTCTTGCGATAGACGCCGATGGCAAGATTTTCGAAGATGCTCTGCTGAGGGAAGATACCTTCACGCTTGCGGTCGCCGGAAATATACGAGATTCCTGCTTTGGTAGCGTCTTCGAGCGATGCGACCTTTTTCATTCTCTCGGTGCTGGATGACCAGACTTGGACATTACCACCAAAAGGCTGGATGATACCCGCAACGGCGCGTACGAAAGCGTCCTGCCCCTGCCCGTCGAGTCCTGCAACACCGATGATCGCTCCTTTCGGTAGATCGAAATCGAAGGGCGCTGCCGCGCTGTGAGTAACGAGGTCTCTTACCGCTACCACGGCCGGCGCGGCGGCGCCTACTTGCTTTGATTCGTACGCCTTCGCGTCGCTTGCGTTTCGGTCCGCGGGCGTCATCATTGAAAGCAGGTTCTCTTCAGTTATTTCATGCTTCTCGAGCGTACCAATGGTGACGCCGTCGCGAAGGATCGTGGCTCGATCGGCGATGCGGACAAGTTCAGCGATCCGATGCGTTACGATCAGCACGGTCGCACCTTCCCTACGGAGACGATCAATTTCCTCGTGGAGGCGGATCGTGGAATCGAGGTCTAATGCCGCAGACGATTCATCGAGGATGAGGACCTTCGGCCTGCGCAAGACCGCTCGCGCAATAACTATCCATTGCTTGACGCTCAGAGGCAATGCCCCAACGTTCTGATCGAGATCCACGGGCTTGCCGACGAGGCGTTTCAGGATCTCCTCAGCCTCGGTACGCCGACCACTGCCGCCCTGCGAGCGGAAGATGCCGTCGCGCCCGACATACAGGTTTTCCAATACACTGGCCTCGTCGGCCACCAGCACTTCCTGGAAGATCGTTGTCAGCCCGATGCGCTTGGCGTCAGTCGGAGTCGAAATCTCTTCTCCAAGGACCGAAACGCTCCCGGAATCTGGGTGCAACACTCCAGACATGATCTTCGCCATCGTGCTTTTGCCACTTCCATTCTCTCCGACGATGGCGTGCACTTCTCCGGCCCGGGCTTCAAAATCACACTTCTTTAAGGCCTTAGTCTCGCCGAAAGACTTGGCAACATTGATCAACTTGATCGTAGTTTGGTTTTGCATCGGAGATCCTCTAATCCCAACGGCCGCGCGAGGCGGTCCTCCCACAAGAGAAACTTCTGTCCGGTGGCAAGACCCACCGGGCAGAACAGTTTCACTTCGACACAGGCTTCCAGGGATCAGCCGGGCGTTCGAAGTAGTCTGCAGCAATCGCAGCAGGAAACCACCCGTCCGCCTTGGGCTCCACGAAGTCTGTCGAGTTCAAGTCGCAATCTTCTGGTATTGCCGCGCGGACTTCATCGATGGTGTAAGGCAAGACGGGTCGAAGGAAGGACTGAACCTTAGGGCCTTGTCCCTCCAATGTGCGGAGCATGATCTCCCACATCTGTTGCATCTCGCGACGCGGCGGCCAAATATGGAAACTCCTGTCCACAAACTCGGGGTTCTTGCGCCAGTAGCACGCGGCGGAAGCGTCCCCCCCGAGAGTAATCGGGATCATGTCTCGACCTGACTGCAGCATTGCGTTGAGAACGCCGTTCTCTTGGGCCCCCTGCGTGAGGATCCCATCAATCTTCGTCGGGTTCGTCGCAAGAAACTTCTGAACTTCGACCTGGGCCACCTGGTCGGTCCACTTCCCTGCAACTTCACCGACGATCTTTATGTCGGGGTACTTAGCAAGTGCTTCCTTAGCCGCTTTGTCAAAGCTGTCCGAAGAAGCGAAACCGGGAATACCAGAAACGAGAAGGATATTGCCCTTCTTTCCTATTTTTTCCGCCAGCCACGTCGCCATCTCGGCACCGCCCTGCGCGTGATTGGCCGCGCCATTGATGGCGTATGGCGACGTCACGTAGCCCGAAAATGAGAACACCGGCACACCGGCTTTGTAGGCATATTCGATCGTCTGATTAAGAGCCGTGACGTTCGAGCAGCAGATGATGATTGCATCGACGCCTTCGTCCACCATTTGACGCATCTGCTGGATCTGAACGGCGTCTTTAAGATCCGACTGGGTGACCACGACATCAGACACCAGGCCCGCAGCCTTTGATCGCGGTAAAAGATCGCTCATGACCGCATCGAGAGCTGCGGCTCGCCAGGTGTTGCCAGCGTAGCTGCTTGCATAGCCGATCTTCCACGGAGGACCCTTTTTGGGCTTGAAGTCTTTGTAGGCGCTCGCCCCCAATGGAATCTGCGGATCTACAGTTTCATAGATCTTCTTTTCTGTAGCCGGTAGCTGATCGACACCATCCGCGTAAGCGGTTGTCGCCAGGGCGCTAACCGAGATCAGCGCCCCAAGTGTGACATTCAGAATGCACCTCATTGAAGTTCTCCTCCCGAGAAAAGGATCAGGCAACCTTAGACCGAGCTGCTGATGACTGTTGGATCTCCTCAAGAATCGGCAACAGATACTTCCGGAACTCGCTATAGTCCTCAGTAACGGGAAAATGTCCGAGCTTTTCCATTGTCCAAAACTTGGAGCCTTTGACCAGGTCTGCAGCAATCTTGGTATCGGCCGGGGACGTGTTTGGATCGTATTCGCCCGTGAGGAAGTATAGCATACATTTCGACGTATCGATTTTGCTGGCTTCTTCTGGCGACACATCGTGGTCGTAGTAGTAGTAATAAAGATCACCCGCGAAGATTCCCGGTCCACCGCAGCTGTATTCCCACTGGATTTCACGGACATTCGCTTCTGGCGAGTACGGTGAGATATTCAGCATCATCGCCGCACCGATGGAGGTGCGATTGACGTTTGGATTGTCGAACTCCCTGCGGATGCCAGCCATACCGACGTCGACGTACTCCGCCGCCGAGCGCAACGCACCTTCGACCGAGATCGTGGCGCGGAAGTTGTCCGGATAGTTCGATGCCAGGTCGATCGCGAGATGGCCGCCCATGGAGCTGCCCAAATAAACGGGGCGGTCTAGGTCGAGCGCTTTTGAGAGTTCGAGCTGGAAGTCCATCATGAACTTCTTGGTCATGTTGTATTCCTTCTCCCACCAGCGAACGCCGTAGGGGGGAAGGGACTTGCCGTGATACGGCAGATCGAACGCGATGACGCGAAAATTTTTTGTCACGTCGGAATCGCAAAGCATATGACGGTATTGGCGACCGTCGGACCCTGCCGTATGACCGACGAGAAGCGGAATCCCCTGGCCCGCTTCTTCGTAATAGACGCGGTACTCGATACCTTCTACGGTGAGATAGAGATAACGGCCGATAATGGGGTCAAACTTGGTCATGCTGCTGCTCCTTCAGAACGGGCATTGCGCATCAGGGTGGTCATGCGGTTGAGAGCAGGCAGATACGCGAAGGTTTCGTTGTTACTGCTAAGGTAGAGGCCATGCTTGATGTTTGATGACTGCAAGCACTGATAAAACGGCAAGGGTTTGTGCTGAAGCAGCGCCTCCCACTGTGAACCGGTCCCGCGTATGACGATAGTGCACTTGTCGTCGTCGTATTCGGCCTCTTCCACCTTTAGCAAGGTACCGTCCTCGAAATGAAGCGCTACACTGCGGGTAGGGAAATCGCATTTTAATATACCGTTAAGATAACGAGTTTCGCGCTTGAACTCGAAATCCTCCCGCACGAATTCTATGAATTTCTTGAGATCTATCGCCATTTTAGGCTCCTCCCTTGTTGATAAGCGCTGAGAACTCCGCGCATGTTGTACATGCCCCCTCACGGGACAGCACATTCTCAAATGCCCATTTCGGTGAATACTTCCTGGGCATGCCTGAAACTGTCGATGCCTGCTGGCACACCAACGTAGATAGCCACCTGAAGGAAGATCTCCTGGATCTCCTGTTTCGTAACACCGTTGTTGATGGCGCCGCGGATGTGGCCTCTGAGCTCGTGCGGTCGGTTTAAAACCGCTATCATTCCAAGGTTGAGGATCGATCGAGCGCGACGGTCGAGGCCAGGTCGGTTCCAGATATTGTCCCAACAATACTCGGTGACGAGTTCCTGCATCGGCCAGGTGAAGTCGGTCGCCTTTCCGAGGGCCGCATCAACGTAAGCGTCCCCCATCACCTGCCGACGAGTAGCAAGTCCGCGCTTGAACTGCTCCGATGGAGCTGTTCGCTCGCCGGCCTTAGACCCCTTATCTTTCCTGTCCAAAGTGGCCATTGGGTTTCGCTCCCTTCATCATATTTGACAGATTATCAGACAATTTTCAACTGTCAGTTTGGCGTAGTTTTTCGCGGTCAGGCCTGATCTTTCACGAACTGCGCAATTTTCGTATGGTCGACATCGGGGCCTAAAGCATGCCGAGCAGCATCCCAGGCATCAGCGGTACCGGCCAATGTCGGCAGCTGGAGATTGAGCGCCTTCGACAAGTCCGCTGCAATCCTAATGTCTTTCGCCATAAGCCCCAAAGCAAAACCAGAGCCAAAAGTCTCCGAGAGGATGAACTGCTTCATCTTCACTTCTGTTGCGTTGTTCTTGCCAGACGACGAGTTGAGAATATCGACGATCGTTCTAGGATCGAGACCAAACGTTCGGCCAAGAAGAACGCCTTCGATAGCTGCCAGAACCCCGGCTCCCGATACGAAATTGTTGATGGCTTTCATGGCGTGCCCTGAGCCGATCGGGCCTGTCCTAAAAATCTGGCCGCCCATGGCGCACAGGATGGGATCAGCTTGATCGATATCGTCAGAAGCACCGCCTGCCATGATAGTAAGAGAGCCTTCGACGGCTCGCTTCACTCCGCCTGACACGGGAGCATCGACCAGCCGCAAGCCCTTCTGATGCAAGCGCTCTGCGAGCTCACGAGTATCATTGGGCGCCGATGAGCTCATGTCGATGACAAGCGCGTCAGCACTCAGGGATTGCCAGGCCCCATCCTTGAAGAGCGCGTCTTGAACAATCTTGCCGTTGGGAAGCATGGTAACCGCAACATCGGCGCCATTGAATGCTTCCGCTACCGTCTCTGCCGGAACGCCGCCGACGGCCGCGAACCTTTCCCTAGCCTCGGCCGATAGATCAAAGCCAGTGACTTCGAATTGAGCCGACAACAGATGTTGTGCCATCGGCCCGCCCATTGCGCCGAGACCAATAAAGGCGACGCGCAGATTTTTTCGTGGTGACAACGTCCCGCTCCCGAATGTGAGGCAAGCACAATCAGCTACCTCCGTTAGTGAGGAGTAGTTAACGACCTATCAGACAATCTGTCAATCGGAAAATTCATGCTTGGGCCGGCGCGCCCTCGCTACGACGCCAATTTTGCCGTCGCTTCTTCAATCACCTCACTTAAAATGACGTGCAAGCAGCACCCATTTTATCGTCCGATGGACACCAGAGAGGTTGTTGCGTTGTCAAAAGCACCGTGCCTGAAGGATTTAATTACACCCGGCCACCTCCAACATCAGACAATCTGTCAATTTTCGGAAAATCTTATGGCATCAGCCTGAGGTGTTGTTGCGCAGGTACTCGAGTGCGACTTTCGCAGCCATATCAATGTGGTGCTTACAAGCGGCCGCAGCCCTGGGTCCGTTGCGATTTTGGATCGCTTCGGCAATCTCTTTGATTTCTGCAATGCTATGTTTGAGGCGCCCCGGTTGTGTCATCGAAGTCATGCGCAGAAGATTGATCCGGTTGTGCAGCGATGTTAGCATTTGCCTGACGAAGACGTTTTTGCTGCCATCCATCAAGCAGTCATAGAAGGCGTTTTTGGCAGCGATGAGCCTGTGTCCCACGCCGCTTTCCGCCGACGCTTCGAATTCTCTAACGGCATCTTGCAAAGTGGCAATATCTTCCGCCGTTCCATTTTCGGCGAACTGCTGACCAGCAAACCCCTCGAGCAGCGCGCGGACGGTGTAGAGCTGAGCGGCCTCCTCATAGGTTATGATACTGACAACTGGACCCTTGTGGGGGAAGCTTGTGATCAATCCCTCTGCCTCAAGCTGCCGAAGCGCTTCACGGACGGACGTGCGACCCACGCCGATCATTTCGCAAAGCTCGCGCTCGACGAGCCTTTGCCCCGGCTTGAACTTGCCCGACGCAATAGCCTGTCTGAGCCTTTCTTCGACTTGCACTCGAAGAGAGGCATTTTGCCGAGCGACCTGCAGCTCCACATCTACCATGATCAATGTCCTACGTAGCACTAATGAATTTGAGCTAAATATATGGCTGCTTCGCGGGGAACTTTCAATCAGATTGTCTGATGAGCGGTCATTAGCAACTATTCTAGAGGATTGAGCCCGCTGTGTAGAGGTCGGCTTCCCGATCCATGAGGAACCGATCGGTTGGCGCGCCATAAGTGGAAATTCTAGTCCAAATGGCCTAGTTCAATTGGTGTCCTGATGGCCGACAATGTCCGCCCGCCGATTTCTCAAAACCAGCCACGGTTGCGACCCTGATCGACGAGGTGTCCACGGTCACCGACACCACCGCATCTTCCAGGAGCACCCGTTCGACTAAGGGCCGGGTGCAGCTTGGCAATCGGCAAAAGCCGCATCAGCAGACGATAGTGGTTCCGATCGCGCCTCCAGTCCGGAGGCGGCATCGATCTTGAGCGCCTCAAGATCCGCCATCTTTCTTCGCCTGCCAGCCTGGCTCGTACTTGCGCTATCGCTCCCGC
>Ga0123342_1009603_pt1 | contig 11507 bp, 9 predicted proteins | sample Turbeawhitnodule_FD_89960 | JGI IMG/M metagenome (GOLD analysis project Ga0123342, IMG submission 89960) | Root nodule microbial communities of legume samples collected from Mexico - Turtle bean Mexico white nodule | ecosystem: Host-associated > Plants > Roots > Nodule | place: Mexico: Nepantla... | reverse complement strand
CACAAAATTTTTGAAGATAAAAAATTTTTTGTGGAGAAAGAAAAAAACCCACCAAAAAAAAACACAACCCCCCCCCCCCCCCCCCCCCCCACCACACACACACACACACACGATTCTTCTTCCTTGTTTCTTTCTCTCTCCATCTCTCCCAAGTTCTTTACTCTTCCTTCTCTCTTAACTTTGTCTCCCAATCTTCATCTATTTTAGAATTTAATCCCACCACGATGTAGCTGAGGAGTTAAGGAACATTTCTACCCGATCAGATTTTCAAATAGAGTAAGTTCATTTATGCTCTAAAGATCCTTTATTCTCTATTTTTTCCTTAGGATTTAGTCATCAATCTTGGTGGGGTCAGTTGAGAAAAGTAATCATCTCAACGTATTCTACTATATACCGAATTTTTGTTCTATTTGGATAACTTGCATTAGGCCCTTAAATCTTGAAGATTATCCAGATTGGGAGGATAAAGTTCTAGAAGTTGCTTGGAAAGCAAGCAATTAAGGTAAGAGAAGCTAACTTTAACTTTCAATAGTACCATAGGCTAGAAGATCTAAATGTGGAGGGGATGTGGTCCCAAGTTTCAATTTCTCTTGCAGGGATGTTATTTGATAAAATTGTTTGATTTTATGTTGTGTGTATAAATACTATATTTTGATAGTTTGAAGTTAAATATTGTTTTTTATGTTCGAAAAGTTCTTGAATGTTATGAATTTTTAAATGTTATGTGATTGAATGATATGTATTATATACGAATGATGAAAATTGTATGAAATTGATGTCATATATTTGGAATAATGTATGACTTATTGTTTGATGGTACCTTAAGTATGAAAAGCCTATGTTTAATAGAGATCTTTTAGCTTCACTATTATCTAAGTCATATAGACTAAGATATTAGGTGGTGAAAAGTTGGTGAGGAAGTTCATATACACATTGTCCCATTGTAAACACTCGGTATTAGATGTTTGAACTTACTCAAATCCTTTCTCTTGGATTCGCTGGTAATCTTTGGATCAGGTGTTAGTCTCTGGTAGGGGCATACTTAATGAGTCTTCCGGAAGTCGATGAATTCCTGTGTAGTTAGTGAGATTGAAATGAAATTCAATGATTGTGAGAGAAAATACATCCATGTGTGGTCTATATGAATGGTGAAATTGGTATTGAAATTTTATATGACAACATTTTAAAGAAATGTTTTTAAATGATTAATTTGATTGGTTCTTTTTGCATGAAATATATATGTTATGTAATTTCTTTTTATTAGTTTACTCTTACTTTTCTTGTTGTGTTTGAACTACGATGATTGTACTATGTGTACTAGTAGATGATCATACAGGTGTTCGAGAGTTTAGAGAGTTTTAGGGTGTTGTTTTAAAATTTATATTGTAAATATTTGTATTTTTAAAAACTATAATCATATATTAAAAATATTTTAAAAAATTTTAAATTCATAAAGAAATATATAAATTTTTTATTGTAATAGTCAGTTGTATTTTGGATATATACCTATATGTTCGTATGAAAATTCAAACTTTCTCTAATACCATAGTAATGCGACAAAACATAGGCAAAACATAATGAAAAACATAATTGATAAAAATATTAGTATAAAGAGATAAATATATATAGAATGAACAATTTTATCTAAATTTATGGATATCGATTCAGATTTGTTATCCTAAATTAACAACATACAAAAATATCTTATAAAACATAAACTTTTTATGTGTTTTAGTTTTAATGAATTTAATTACTTTTATTTGAAGTTGACTTAGTGTACTTTAATATTTTTTTAAGATTTTTATTTTATTTTTGTATAAGATGCCAACAACACTGATTAAGAAAAATAGAAAAAACAATATAACAATATTTTAACAGACCATAGTAATCATATGCATAATATATATATTTACCCGACACAATAAGATATAAATGAAATCACTTTTCTTCTGGCACTATAAATAAAACCAAAGGTTGTCCCTTGTTTCCCACTGTTTTTATGATTTAGAGGTATGTTAAAAATATTTCATACGAATTTGTATATATTTAATTTATGAACTGATAAGAGTAAAACATAACACCATGTTAAACAGTCACAAGTTTGTATAATAATAATATAATAATATATATTTCTCTTTACAAAATAATTACAACTATTTTTTTTCTATCATAATTTTTCTTGAACCAATTAAAATTATGTGTTTCTAGCGTTTTTTTTTAAATTTTTTTTCATATAGTAATATTTTCACTTTTAAATATTTATAAAATTGTAGTGAATTTATATATTTATAAAATTGAAATAGAAAAAAATTAAAAAATTAAAAATTAAAAATTAAATATATAAAAATTTATGAAGAAATATCAATACAAAGAGAATGAAATAAAATATTTTATAGATATTTTAATATAAGTAAACATTATGGGTAAAATAAATGTAATTTCTAATCTCTAAACCCTAAAACATTATAAAAATATTATATAATTATATTTGTTATTATAATTTACATATATTTATATATAACTCATTATTTACATAATTTTTCAGTTTAAATATAATTTTTTTCTTAATTTTTATTTTAAAATTATAATTTATATTTTTTTATTAAACCTAATAATAAATTTATTCACTTAATTTATTATTATCTACATATCATAATGAATAACTTATTTTTTATTTATAATTTTGTTAATATTTTTTATAAAAAATATTCTGTTATTGCACCCTTCCCCTATCTTCAGGAAAAAAAATGTTAAAAATTCTATTTTAATTATATATATAAATACATAAATATATATGATTAAATTATAATATATAAAAGGAGTAAAAAATTATATATTTTTTTAATTTTAGTTAGTAAAAGTCTGTCCTCTCTTCCTTCATAAAAGTCCCTTAATGAATTCTTTCTTTGACCAAATCAGACTCTGCTAATGTCTTGGTTCCTTTCCTTTTACAATTATTGTGGCTAAGAACCCATAACTGTCCAACAAGAATTTGATGACACAATAAATGCATGCCAAACAATTCACTGTAGATATTGTTTGACCTAAAGGTGAGACACTTCATTTAAGGGCAGCATGGAGCAGTAGGAGGAAAAGAGAAGAGAGAAAATTATTTTAAAACGTCTCCAAAATTCAAGAATGTTTGAAAAGTAGACAAATATATTTAAATTGGGTTAGTATAAAATATATTTAAATTGGGTTGGCATTATCATCTATGGCAATTTCAATAAAATAATATATATATATATATATATATATGTATTTTGTAGGTCAAGACTTTGAGTTTATTATTTTATGATAATCATATTTATTAAAATCACATAAAATAAACTAATAAAAAATAAACAAAAGGTAAAAGTCTCACAAATAAATAGATAAACTATCAAACAAAATTAGAAATTAATAAATTTAACACATTTTCTCAGCTCCCTAAAAATAGTAATAGTAACATATCTAAAACTTGTCTACTTATGGATAATATTGAATTAAAATATCTGGAACTAGACATCTGTCATAAAATATTCGATTGTCTAATTGTTCATAATATCACACATCAAGCATCTTCAAATGTAAAGATAAATTCCTTGTACATATGGTGTTCTAATTAAAGAAAAAATAGATATGAAATCTTAAAAGTGATGTGTCAAAAACTGAACAACCGATTTTTTTATTTATATATATTTTTTCTTTTTAATAATAAAGTATTCAAGTATCATCTTAATTATACCACTTCTACTCTAAAATTATTTTCTAGATTCTTAAAATTTAAATTATACTTTAAAATTAATTTTGAAAAATTAAAAATAAATCAATAAAGTCATTACCAAATTTTAAATCCCAAATTTATGTATCACATAAAAATAAAATAAAGATTTAGTGCAACTATAACACTTAAAGAAAAAATATTAAAAATGATTTCGAGCTACAATTTTAACTAAACAAATAAATTTTAATTATTTCAAATAATCATAATTTTCAAAAAATTACGATATCTTGATATTAAAAACATTCTATAAACCCATATTTCCTACTAAAGTAATTCTGAAACAGTTATTTTTCCTTTAAGAAAGATAAATGACCCAGATAAAAATAATTCCCTTCCTTTTATAGTTCACATTAATTAATAGGATAGCATATTTGATTCACGTCTTGGGTTGCTTAAACACTGGTTTTACACTCAAATCAATTAAAAGAAAATTATTCAATCATAAATACAATATTAAATTAAAATTTTTAATTTTCCATACATTGTGCTAAATTTTGGAATTGAGGATAAAAGTAATATTAAATTTTGAAAAACTTTAAAATTTTTTAATTTACGAGGATTATTGAAAAATGAATAAATATTATATTTATTATTCATTATGTATTATATTAAAATTTTAATTCTTACTGATAGTATTTTAGTTTTTCATTATTATATTTTATTAAATCTATAAAAGAATTAAAAATATTTTTTTAAATATCTATTTAAATATTTTAGCAATATAACCTGTAGACTACAGGCTGTAGTGGACCAAATGGGAAGAGGAATCGACATGGACTAGAGTAAAATCCTAGAAAGTTGTGTTAAAAGCCAAATCCTAGGACGTGTTTTACGTGAAGACAAAAGTGTGAAAGAAGAGATTTAGCAATGAAGCTTCTTCTTTCTGTTTCCTATGCTTTACCACTCATTGCGTTGCTTTGCTTTTGTGTTTACTTCTACTCTCTCACTTTCACTTCTTCTCAACCCTCTCACCTTCCGGAATTCGTTTCCACCACCAATCACTCTTCTCTCTCTGCTTCTACACCTCCAGGTATATATCTGTATATATTCATTGCTGCATAATTTTGCCTCGTTAAAACTATATACTGTTTTATCATTTTAATAAAACATTTAATTAGTAGTTTTGATTTAAGTTAGCATCAAGTTTCTGAGGTTTCTGCAATCATAAGACAACTGTAATTACAGTCACATCGGTTATATTTATCTATAATTTCTTGTGTACGGTTGCATAAAACTGAAGACTGTACGGTTGCATCTGTTGTATTTGCAGTGATTTATATAAAAGATTGTGATAAAATTACAATTTCAGCTTAACTTTTATGATTTATGATGATATGTAAGTAGTGATAGAGGTTGTGGAGAATTGTGGTGAAAAGAAGAGAGGAATAGGCAGAGATAAGAGCTAGAAAGTGAAATGATAAAGGCTTTTATAAGCAAACTTCATTGTAAGAACAATGACTTGAGACACAAGGCGTGCTCAAGCCTGGTGTAGTAAAAAAGAGAGAAAGGTGGAACAGAAAAAGAGGTAAAAAGTGACATTGTGACACATTACAGAAAATGAAAGTATGTTAAATATTTTATATTATTTATATACTTGCTTGCTTGTGAATTTTGCACCAAATCGTCTTCTGCTTACACAATTTAAGTAGTTACATTTTATTTTTCTATTGGCAGTATATGAGAAGCTATGTGATTACTCCGATGGCAAATGGGTTCCTACCAAAAGAGGCCCTTTGTATAATAGTAGCACCTGTGCTAAAATTTATAAAAACCAGAACTGTGTATCCAATGGAAGGCCTGATACGGGGTTCCTTTACTGGAGATGGAAGCCAAGTGAGTGCCATCTTCCGAGGTTTGATCCTAACACTTTTCTCCAACTCATAAGCAACAAGCATGTGGCTTTTGTTGGGGATTCTGTGTCCAGGAACCACCTAGAGTCCCTTCTTTGCATGTTATCTACTGTTTCAAAACCAAAACGTGTTCGCCACCAAGGTTCTCGTTGGTGGCTATTTCGTTCTCACAACGCAATCCTGTCCTACTATTGGTCCCCATTTCTTGTAGAAGGTGTTCAAAGAAAAACCCGGGGACCACCTTATAACACTGTGCATTTGGATCGTGTTAATATGAGGTGGGCAAGGGATATGGATCAAATGGACATGATTGTGTTGTCCTTTGGGCATTGGTTTTTGGTTCCTTCGGTTTTCTACGAGGGTGGTAAAGTTTTAGGGTGCATGAGCCATCCTGTTTCTAATTGCACCGTTGAGATTGGTTTTGATAATCCAATAAGAAGGGCTTTGAGGACTGCTCTTAATAGCATAATTGAAAGGAAGGTCGGTAAGGGAAATGGTGTCCATGTGATTGTAAGAACATATTCACCTTCTCATTTTGAAGGTTCTTGGGATAAGGGAGGTACTTGTTCAAAGACCAAGCCTTATGGAATTGGAGAGAGGCAACTTGAAGGGGAGGATGCTCAGATAAGAAGGATTGAGATGGAAGAAGTGGAAAACGCTAAGGCAAGAGGCAAACAATCAAGAGGGTTTATGTTGGAGGTACTTGATGTAACCAAATTAGCATTGTTGAGACCAGATGGCCACCCTGGTGCCTATATGAATCCTTTCCCATTTGCTAATGGGGTTCCAAAGGTTGTGCAGAATGATTGTGTACATTGGTGTTTGCCAGGGCCTGTGGACACATGGAGTGAGGTTTTAGTGCAGATGATGAAAACCATGGCAGAGTAGCGAAGGAGTGAAAGATATAAAAAGGTAGAGATTAAGAAATTTTTGTCTGTATAGATAGAAATGATGATATATTGAGAACGGAAAAAGAAACAATTTTATATTGAAATGGAACAATTTTAAAATTGTATATCAAATCACAGCATTTTAATTTGTAGTTGTGTGAAAAGTAACAATAAAATATCTGTCATACATTACCTTTCACAATAAAAAGGAATTGATAAGACCACTATACTGTTGCTAAAAAATCAGGGGTTACATATTATAAAAAGGAAAAGAAGTAAAATGCATTTAAGAGTCAAATCACCAGGTTGCATATTTGCAGGTGCCAATGGCATAACTTTATTTGATATTGTCATTCCTTAACTCCACACTCAAACGTGAGGGTGCATCGACCACCCCACGTTTGCTTCGAAAATGACTGAACCGAGATTGAGTCAGGGGCTTAGTTAGGTAATCTGCAATCTGGTCACCGAGGGAACATAGGCAACAATAACTTGATTTGTAAAACTTGATCTTTGATATAATGAACATCTAACTCAATGTGCGATCTAGCATGTATAACTGGATTTGAAACTAAAGCCTGTGCACCAGTTTTCACACCAAAGAATAGAAACCTTCGGAAAAGATAGCCTAATTCCATTAAAATAGACATTGTCCAAGCAACATCAGCAGCTAAATCAGCCAGATCCCTATATTCAGACTCTACTTGATCGAGACACCATCCTTTGCTTCCTGGAGGACTGTGAAATGACAGTTTCTCCAAGGAAGATACAATTTGCTGCTACTGATCTACCATAATCAACATAAGAAAAACCATTTAAATTAAGGTCTGAAAAAGGTTTAATGTGTAGACACAATAATTTTTAGTTCCTTGCAAGTACCTTAGAATCCTTTTTATTCCTTGCCAATCGTGAACGGTAGGAAAGCCCATATATTGACACAATTTTGGTCACATAGTAGGCAATGTCAGGTCCGGTGTTTACTATGTATTGTAGTCCTCCAACTTCTTGCCGGAAGAAGGATGGATTTTTCAAGGGTTCTCCTTCAGCTGTGACTTGTTTTCCTGTTACCATAGGTGTTGGGCATACAGAGGCATTTTCCATATTAAACTTTCTCACTAAATCTGATATGTACTTGCTCTGCCTTGAATACATTCCACTTTCATACCGAGAAAATGATGTAGGCTTCAAGATCTTTTAGGGAAAAAGGCACGTTCAGCTGTTTGATGAACTTGTTTGGAAATTCACAATTGCTGCCTGTTACTAGTACATCATCAACATAGATAAGAATGAAGGTGACATGATGCTTCTCCCTAAGACAGAAAAGAGAGGAATCACTTCCAGTGTTCTGAAATCTCCAAGTTAACAGCGCATTCTTGAGTCTTTCAAATCATGCCCTTCGAGCCTGCTTCAACGCCTTTGTTAATTTGCAAAAAGTGGGGTTGTTGACTAGGATAAATGAAACCTTCTGGTTGGTAAATGAACGCAGTTTCTTTGAGATAAACATTTAAGAAAGCATTATTTATATCCATTTGTCTAACCTCCCAGTTGAAGTATACGGTCATTGATAGTGTGATCCTCACTGTCCTTGCCTTCACTACTGGGCTAAAAGTTTCTTCGTAGTCCAATCCTGCTGCTTTTTGAAATCCCCTTGCAACCAGTCTAGCCTTCCTACTTTCTATTGTTCCATCTGCCTTGAACTTAGTTTTGAACACCCATTTAGAATCTATGATGTTTTTCTTTCCTTCATATGGAACTAGTGTCCATGTGTTATTTGAGTGTAGAGCCTTGAATTAATTTCCATAGCTTGTTTTCATTCTGGTTTCCGCATTGCTTCAGCTGCTAGCTTAGGCTCTTCGTCATTGATCTCCTTCTCGACTGCTCCCTCTGTTTTGGCTTGAAGATTTCATCTTTGCTTCTAGTATACATTCTATGAGTATTTATTGGATGTGTTGGTTCTGTATCAGCTTCTGCGTCAGTATGATCAGTAGTTTGATTCTGCATTGACTGTCTCTCTTGAGTGATACTTGTTCTAAATCTGTCAATTGATCACGCACTGAGGTGTCAACTGGAGAAAAATTTACTGTGTTTAGGACTGCTATCCGGAGGAGTTACCTGTCGCTGCATCAATTTGAGGAACTTTCGCATTTTGAGAACTGTTGGATCATTTAGAGACAAAAGGATAAGAGAAGTCAGCAGGCTCTCTTACTACTTCAACAACTTTCTTAGTGTTCAGAAACCATCATGGAATGGAAAATCAGTTTCATTGAACACAACATTTCGCGATATGATAATCCTTCCACTTGAGTTCATGCATTCATAGCCCTTGTGATGACTGCTCTAAGCAAGAAACACACATTTGGCAGAGTGATATTGGAACTTATGTTAGTTGTAATACTTTAGACAAGAGGATAACATGCACACCCAAAAGGCCTTATAAATTATACTCTGGCTCCTTATGAAAAAACAAATTACAATAGGTTTGGTTTTCAACTACTGAAGTAAGTAGTCTATTTATCTAGAAACAGCAGTTGTAAATGTCTCCGACCAATAATGTAATGGCTTTTTAGCTTGTGCTAGCATTGTTAATCCCAATTCCACTTTGTATTTGTGTTTTCTCCCAGTCCTTATATTTTGTGCAGATGTGAATGGACAAGACATTTCCTGAATCTTTTGCTAAATTTTGAAAATATTTGTATTCTCCTCCACCTTCACATTGTAGAATTTTGATCATTTTATTAAATGGATTTTCAGCCATACTTTTCAATTGAATGAAAACTAGTAGAGTTTCAAATTTCTGTTTCAGAGGATAAATCGAAGTATGTCTACTAAAATCATCAAGAAAATGACATAGTATCTAAAACCAGAGGAGGAATTTCTTGGTTCTGAATCCCACACATCTGTATAGACTAAATCTAGAGGTTCCAAGGCACAAGTGGAAGAATTTTTAAAAGATATTACTATTCACTTGGCAAAACTACTTATTCTTGATGTTGTAATTTGATGTCATTCACCTTCATTCCTCAAAGATGAAATTCATAAGATAATTTTTCAAACACTGATTCCTAAGATATCTAACAAATCATCCAACAATAAGCATGAAACGAAAATACCAAGAACAAGTACAAAAGAGAATTATATATATATATATATCACCAAGAATACATTTGATCAGAGTAAATTACATTCAATCCCAATTTGAAAGCAATTATTCATTCATGATAGCTTCTCCAATCTTCATTCCTTATTTGAATTGCATAAGAAGGGCAAATTCTTCTCGTAAGAACAAAGTTTTCTTGTTTTTTCCCAGTAACCTTCGTAATCCCCCTAATTTTGTCCAACTTCTTATGTTTTAACTCTGTTCCAAAATTGATTTAATGAAATCCAACTCAAGCGAGCCAATCTAGCTTAGGCAAGATATATCAGTACTATTTTAGCTTGGGCGAGCCATTCTAGCCTGAGTGAGTTTAGTACTGCATCATTAACTTAATCTGGAAAATTTTCGCCTGAGCTGAATCTTCTAGCTTGAGCGAAATGTTTCCTTTAAATTTCCCTTCTTTACTTCTTCTTATGATCCAATCTATAAGTCTTTCCTTTCTTTTTTTCTAATGCTTCACATTCATATGAAATTTACACAAAAATTGGAATTAAATTTCTTCATTTGTTTCCTGGTTCAAAGTATTGGATTGAATAATTCTCCTATTAGGATAATTTTCTAATATTAAGCAACAATTAAGTTCTAAAGTGTTCAATTTTCTCAATTATAAATACTACACATTGTCACTTATCAAACTTGTTCATAAAACAAAATAATACGAATGAAGTAAAGAGAGAAAATAGGAAAACCATAAAAAGAAAAAGGATACATGAAAATAGCATAACTAAATAATAAGAAGTGAATAGTGTGAAGGATAATTTCTTCCTTCTCATATAAATGCAAAATATTAGCTTCTTTATAGTATAATTCCAACAATGAGAAAATGATGTGAAAGAGAATTCTTGGTAAGAAAAATGTTATTTATAATTTCTAATTATAACGGGTTGTGAGTTAAGTGTTGTGTAAATATCGAGTTTATTTGTGATTATCCCATTCTAAACTTGATTATAGGAAATTTGTGTTAATTCCCAAAAACTTATAGGTTTCTGATTAGTTTCAATCTTAGTGAAAGCCAAGGCTGAGATTTGAAGTGTGTTACCATTGCTAACAGCTAAATTGGTCTTGCATCATGATCAGAGAATTCTTGGAGGTGGTTGGAGTCATGAGTGACATGATTGCTAGTGCCACTATCAAAATACCAGTCAGGATCTCTGACTGAATTTGGGCTAGCAACAAAAGTATTACAATTCTGTCCTCCATGCTTCTGCATTTCCTCTAGAAGTTGTCTCATATATGCACCTGACATTTTGGCTTGTCTCGATAGGAACGACCTCTACCTCCTCCTCCTCCTCTCCACTCTCCATTATCAAAAGATTGATTCCCCTTTTTGTCAAATCTGGTAGCAATATTTGTAAAAATTGTTAGATTTGAGAAATTGCTCAGAAGGTCTATTCTGTTCTCAAAAGCAAGTACTTGTGTCTGCATGTGAAACCCATGCTAGATCAGGCTTATCAAAGAGTTGCACAACAATAGCATTATTTTCACTATCTAATCAAGAAAGTGTTTGAATTATGATATCATTGGTTGTGAAAGAATTCCGTTGTGAGTGCTGTGAAATTCTGATTTAAGAAGTGTAACTCTTTTCCTACTAAGTGTTGAGCATCTTCTCAACTGAGTTGTAATATCATGTGTCAGAGTTAAAGCCAAGAAATTGTTTATCTTTGCAAGAAAAAACTGGTGAGAATATTTTTCTGGTTTGTGGTTGAAACTTGTCAGATCTTGACAGCTCTAGTTACCAAGATAGGAAAAGGCAAAGATGGAGAAATATATATATATATATATATATATATATATATATATATATATATATATATATATATATATTTTTTTTTATTTTTTTTTTTTTT
>Ga0123342_1009602_pt1 | contig 11507 bp, 4 predicted proteins | sample Turbeawhitnodule_FD_89960 | JGI IMG/M metagenome (GOLD analysis project Ga0123342, IMG submission 89960) | Root nodule microbial communities of legume samples collected from Mexico - Turtle bean Mexico white nodule | ecosystem: Host-associated > Plants > Roots > Nodule | place: Mexico: Nepantla... | reverse complement strand
ATATTAATAATATTTAATAATATTAATATTATTTAATAATATTAATAATATTTAATAATATTAATAATATTAATAATATTTAATAATATTAATAATATTATTTAATAATATTAATAATATTTAATAATATTAATAATATTTAATAATATTAAAAATATTTATTAATATTAAAAATATTTATTAATATTAAAAATATTTATTAATATTAAAAATATTTAATAATATTAATAATATTTAATAATATTGAATAATTTTAATAAATTTACGATGATGGTGTACATTATTGTTTATTACTATACACTTTTGATTTTACATACAAGAGTGCACTAAATACTTTTGATTCTCATGAGCATATTAATAACTCCTGGTTACACCTAATCTTAATCCCTCTGGATTAAACTCTATCAATAGAAAATAACACTATCAAAGAAAGCTTAATCAAAACTCACATAGTAAACTTCACAATGAAGAATTATCAAGCTTATAACTCACCCAGAGAACACTATGATAAATAAGATGAAAAATATTTGAGATAACTTGTATTATTATGTATTCTTGTGTGTTCTTTATTTTTATCATGCTCTATTTATGTGGAGTTTGAAAGATGACCGTTGTAACTTGAAATGTTAATACTTGATCTTTACTTGGACTTCAACTAGAATCTTTATATCTTCTTTGTCATAAATGCTTGATAAGGATTTGATATAATTATCAAAATATTTTTGTATCTATTATGAAATGGAAACAATTTAAACAAAATTTATAGATATGATAATTAATCACAATTGTTCATAAACACTTTATTTTCCAATATTAGTATACACCATAAGAAGATCGCTTTCATTTAATCTTTGCTGATAAAAAAAAATCTAGAAGATCACTCGATAGAGATTAATCTTAGAGATAAAAAAATAATTAGTCACTATATTAACTAAATTAGATACTATTTTATAAATTTTAAAAAATATTGATATTTAAAGTAATTTTTATTATTAATAAATAGTTTCTAAATTGATATTTAATTAATTACCAAATTTTTAGCTCTCAACTAATTAGATTATGAGGTTGGTAGTTAAAATTTTGATAACTAATTAGATAAACTATTTATTAATAATAAAAATTATTTTATATACCAATAATTTTTTTATCTAAAATAATATATAATTTAATTAATATAATAACTATTTTTTATATATAAAATTTGTCTTTATCTAATAAATTTCTTTTAGTGATAATTATATTATTTGATCATTTGTATTAAATTATTTCTATACATAGTTATTATGGTTATTTAATGAAATTGTTTCATCAGTTATGTTCTTACAACAAGGACCAGAACATTAGAATCAGGTTGACAAGATTAACTCTTTTACAAATCTTCCAATCTTGGGCTGGACTCTCTTGGTTTCTTCTTGGACTGGATCCTCTCGACTTCAACTAGGGCTGGATGTTCTCGGCTTCAACTAGAGCTAGATGCTTTCGGCTTCCCCTTCATACAGATGGGGGGTGTACCTGCAAGGCGCTCCGATGTCAAAGTCAGAAATAGATTTATGTTCATCAAACAAAAATCACTCTTACCTACCTCTTATGTTGACCTCCTATTTATACAGTTTCCTTAATGGGCTTATGCTCTTACCATTGGACTTTCTTTCTACATTGTTTTATTATTTACGCACCCCCTAATGCAAGCTTTTATTTAATTGAGCCTTATTATAATAATATTTATATTTTGTTTTATTCTTTTATACATAACTGATGTTATGTCTTGTATCTAGCTCTCGACTAAAACCTCTCGATTTTAAGCTACCAGTACAAGTTATATTTATCTAAAAAATTATTTGAGGATTACAACTTATGCAGTTACTTAATTTCAATTTATAAGTTCTTTTACTCCGATAGAATGTCTAATGTGAAATTGTATAATTATTAGATGATTTCATAAATCCTTAAAACACATATTAAAATATTGAGATAAATTAAAAACTTTCAAACATATAAAATGCTTAAAATATTTGTTATAATCAAAACTTCAAAAATGGTCTATTCACTTGAGGCTTAGACTATCTAAACTATCATTTATCTCTAATTTTCACGAATTGAAAAACATGCAATAATGATAAAAAAGACTTTTAATGGACTAGTATTGTGGTTCTCATTGATTTCTAATTTCCACAACTTGAAACACATAATAATGATAAAAAAATAACTTTTAATGGACTAGTAATGTGCCTAAAGTAAAAAGTTGAATGTGAGAAAGATTTTTAGGCTAAAAAAAAGAGAAAAAAAAAGGAGGAATGAAGAAATTTTTTTTTATAAACATACAAAGTGTGCCCAACTTTTTTTTTTTTCTCTTCCCACTTATTGTACCACATTTCTTTCCCATTATTTTTTTTTTCTTTTCATGGAAAGTCCCCTTCCTTTTTTTATTATTTTATTATCTTCCCAATTATTGTATCACAGTATTTATTTACCTTAGTAAGCACCTCATGACATTATTAAAATAACATCCAGAATATTTGCTCCAAGATTTCAATATCCTTCTCTTCACGTTGTGCATAAAATAATATTTTGGTAAATAGAACTAAAACAACGAATCTCATATATTGCCCAACTTACCAAAAAGTGATATTTTAAAACAAACAGTTTTTAATATACATAACTTGATATTAAATTCTTTATATATTTTTTTTTATGGGTTATACATGCTATATGGAGGAAACTTAAAATATAAGGCTTACTAATGTCGGGCTGAAATGTGATTTTGTTTTAGTTTGTGTTGTTTTAGTTTGTGTTGCGTTTACTGAATGTCTAGTAATCGATAAAATATTTGTCTTAATATTACTGTGGAAAAATTAGGTTTACTCATTTTTCGTGAAGGGAGTGTGCTGATAAGTTGGCTAATTTAAGATTTATTCAAAAAAAAATCTTTTCATTGGTATAATAGGTTTCCTTCTAGTTTGTTCTTAGAATTTTTTATGAATAAGTATAGTCTATCTATGTATCGTTTTTGTTAACATATTTGTTTTGGTCTAATCCCCATATTTTTGTATTTTATTTCTTTTTTCTTTTTATAATAATATTTTTTTCATGTGATGGCAAATGATTGTTGTTACTTGAGGTGTCAGTCTATTTGAGATCTCAAGTTGCATAATGATGTCTAACATGAAAGCTTTTGTTTAAAAAATATCCTTATTATTAATAATAGATATGTTAAATTTCTTGTTCTTAGTTAGTAATGCTTATGGTAATGCTATTCATTTCATCTAAAACGATTAATCTAATTTAATACTAAGTTAAAAACTAAAAAAAAAATGAAATAAGACACAAAAATGTAGATATTGTATGTAGGACTCCTTCCTTAGTACCACATCCATATGTTAATTAAATAACGTCTTAAATATTGTCATTCCCCTTATATCTTAATTCTCGATTAAAAGATTTGTTCTAGAACATCATCTCATTTTACTTAATTAAGCAATATATTTTTCTCTTTTATTCCTTTTTATGTGACTTTCAAAAATAAAAAAGTAATGAAACTTCAAACTCGAATTAAGATCGAAATATTAATAACTATGTATGTGATGATTGAGTAAAGTTAAAATATGTATACATTTTTCTCACAAAGAGATAAAGATGAAAAAATATTTTCCAAAAATTCAATATGAATATTTTTTTGAAAATGATTTATTTATTGATGTAAAGTATTTATGAATAATGAAACGGAAGGTCAATTCACTCAATAAAAAGCGAAATTCAGAACTACTGTAAAAAATCGTCATAATTAAGGATGCAAATATTATTTAATATAAAACTATTACATGTAGTGATTTTATAATATCCGAACCAAATTTCTTACAGTACGAGTTTATGGACTTTACACTGCGAAAACATTAAAGAGAAAAAGCACAACAACAGTGGATTACCCTTTTCACCTTATAAATCATTTTCAAAGGAAAATTTTGTGTACGTTGCTTTTGTCAAACAGTGATCTAATTAAGGGTGTGGTCCTTATGTACAATGCTATCACTGCTCATTGCTGCATCTCATAAATCATCATCTCTGCTTCTGCTTACAAAGGGTCCCATTCACAAACACCTTGCACTACATTCAACATTACTCAACTACACGTGTCAATCCATAAATCCTTTCAAAAAAATCACATCCACTGTGATTTAAGAATTAAAACACTGCTGCAATTCTCATCTTCACTAATAATATAACTAAAATAGTGTATCTTTTCTAGAGATGAATCAGTGTTTTAAGTTGAAATAGATTCAAGTTAGATCTTATGATGCTATTTAAGTTTCTATTATCTTAAGATGCCCTTTTGATCTAACCCAAATGAAGTTCCCTCTTTTTTTGTTGGAAAAATCGTGTTTCTAAGTTAAAAGTAACAAAGCAAATGTTTCTTTTTACTGTAAATCTATGACCATAGACTCATTCTGCTAATGTAGTACTGATTCAACGAGTTTTTGCAAAATTAGTAAGGGTCAAATATGATGCTTAACCAGTTTTTTTTTATTTTATTTTGGTGCAACTTTCGGTAGTTTTATGGAACAAGTACATTATACATTCAATCATGGAAGTTGAAGGTGAACTGAAGTCACGAAACTAACACTGTATTATATCTTGCAGATAAACAAATGTTGAAAAATGAAAAAAAAATTGAGGTACTGACACAACCACTCCCAAGAATTAAAGAAAATTGCAATGATGAATTATGGTTGTACGTAGTGTGAAGGGAAGAAGAACCTCTGCCTCTTACTTCTAGTGGGACAATTAGTGGCCACGGATAACGAAGCAATTTTGTTGACAGCTGATTTAAGTGATTGTTTGAGAGTGCTAAGGCAAACACTGTTCTCTTCACTGTCCTTTGAACAAAGAACCAATATGCTTTTGATTCTGCCACCCACACTAGCTATGTCAGCCTTAACTGCTGTGAGTCTCAACCCTTTGAGGACTTGGATTAGCTCAGGGAACACTTCTGGTCGATCATCACAGCAAACAGAAGCTTTGATTATGATGTTTTCCTTCAATATCTTCACTTTTGTGTAGCTTTCATCTTTAGCTTCGTGGAAGTCAATTTTTACTTCATCAGTTTCAGTTGGAACAGTAATGGCTTTGCTCACACACATGGCTTTTCGCTTTAGATCTTTCACATGGTCTACCACACTCCCTAGTAATGCTGCTTTGTCCATCTGCAACCACATAATTTTACCCGTTATAGTTTCTTTCTGTTGAAGATAGGGATGCTAGTGGAACTCAAATCTATGGTCTATCATACAACCTAGTAAACCTATTCATATACTATGATTCTTTTACTTTCTTTCTCATCTAAAGATTGGAAGTTATTGAAATTGAAATCTACATGACCTGTCATACAACCTAGTAAGCCTATTCATGGAATTGAAAGTCACTGTGCTATCTAAAATAGCATTGAAATGCCACAAATTTGCAGTGGATCGAATCTGGTTTTTATTTAACTCAAGGTATTTCGGATTAAAACTAAAAAGATTAATCTTCTAAAAAATTAAAATTCATTTGAAAGATTGAATTCTTCATCCAAATATTTTTTATGTATAAACTTGAATTTCAAACTTCTCTGATCATATTTAATTATCTACCGATCATATCATATATTACATTGTTACATCAAATCTGATTCAATTTACCTTAGTGATACCCTATACATCCTAGAGTAGGAAATTCTAGTTCCACTTTCTTGCTTCTAGTCTTAAACAGTATGCGAAGTTTGAAAAAAACAGTATACTTGAAAGGAGTAACTGTGCCACTTAGCAAAAGAGACTCATGATGATTTTTTTTTTCCTTTTACCTTATCAGACTTGGGAATGAGTTTTCTGAGAGTTGCTAGCTGTGCATTGATCCTGTCCCTGCGCCTTTTCTCTGCTTGGCTGTGACTCTTTGAAGCACTTGCAACTCTATCTTCTGCAATGGTTGCAGGCCACAAAGGGAACTCACTAAACTGAAGAGAGGCAGGGTCAGAAGCAAGAGGGAGTGTTTGAGTTGTTGGAACTGAAAAAGGGGATAATTGATCACTGTTTGGTGCAGAGTTGCACTGAGCCATGTTGGTGGCAAGAGGCCACCCAGAATAGTGGTAACTTTCCATATGCACAATTAGAGACCATTCTAATGCTTGTGCCTAGCTTTGTGAGCCTTTTATTTCTCATTCATTGATACTGTTTGCTTAATGGGCGATCTTCTTCTTATCTTTATGGTGATTGGTGTGATAGGCAATGACCTTTAATGGGGTCAGCTGAAAATAGTTTTTGGCTGTATGCACCTGTCACTTCACCAAGAAAATTTCCTCTCTAATAACTCTCACTACACTTTGTGAAGAATCTCAAGTTTGAGAAGAGGAAAAAGGATGAGCCAAAATAAAAAGCAAGAGGGTGGCATGGCCCAACAAACAGGCTTATCTTAATGAGTATCCGTGCTGACTAAGAATTTGAAGCAGAAATGAAATAGTACCTTGCAATTGGACTTGGGAACCACTGTGTGGGACTCTGGAATCGCTTGACCTAGTAACAGTGACTGATGTAGTGGTGCAAGAACAGTATCTTATTCTTCTATATGTGTATAGCCATAAAGTTTTTTGTCTGCTCTGATTGTAATCATAACCATTTGGGCTCTCTTTCTGAATTATTGTCCTGATCCTAGTTTTTCTTTCTTTTTTACATTCAAATACTGATATTTTCTAAAATTTTAAATCTACTTAGCAAATTCATGTTTCTTAATACATATTTTTTACAGATAAAGATACAATGATCCAATTTCTGACGATATATTAAAGAACAAAATTATCTGCTAATCATGTTAATAATTCTAGTACTTATCTTGAAATTTTAACTTCATAAGAATTCACACCTCACCTTTGCAGTTAAGAATAAAAATCCTGCTATTTTTAACCCTCAGAATAGGACATACGCTACAAACAAAATGCTCAATCATTGGTTTAATTTCAAGACTGATTTGTTCAAGATAAGTTATACTTGAATTTCAATTTGGTTTAGTTTCACACAGAAGTTACAGTACTATCATATACTGTCCCAACCAAGGATTTGGTCCATGCCATGATGAGGAAGATGAAAAAGGTGATTGAAGGAGAACATTTGTACACAAAAAAAAAGAACGCAAGATTTGCTCGTACAATTACTCAAATGTCTGATGTAACAACAGTGATAAAACGGATTGTCTATTGAGTTTAACACAACTTGTGGACCTGTTTTACCCATCTCTCAATTTTTGTGTGAATAAAAACTGATTGAATGAAAAAACAGTCATGCTAATTGATTGGGTGTCAATGATATCTTAGAACAGTTAGCATAAACTAATCTTGAGAATTACTGTACAAACATAAATCATAGTAGTATTACTTAATTACAGGTCACAAGAAATCTCTCTAAGATGAAAAGGGTTATCTACCAAAGGAAAAGATAAAACTACGTGAAAACAAACTACAAATATCTGTATACTGGACAAACAAGTGGACTTGTCCTTTGTGCATGCATCAACAAGAGGGGTTAATTACTTCATTTCTTTCAATATACTGATTGAAAGGTGGAACTTCAAAGCATGCCACTCAGTAAAAGCGGCTTATTTTGTACACTTTAATGGCACTCTGATTGAAAAGCTCACATAGTGTGTCTCCAGCATAAGCTAGCAAACAAAGGAAGCTTCAATTACAGTCACTGGAGGGTCCCTTTTTCCCTCACAATTTGTAACTCATAATAAAGCACCTTAAAGAGTGATACGACTACTGATCCAACCACTCACTTTGTTAGCTCAATTATCTCTGATACAAATTCTGTATTGTTTGTTTTCCCTCTTCAATCTCTTTCCTTTGTTTCTTTTCTTCCCCCTCACCCCATGTTATTTTATCTGATCGAAATTATAGGCTTTTGGGTCCCATAATCTCAAAACATATCTCCAATATTCATATATATCAATAGGCAGAGTGAGGGTGTCACGATGAAAATGTGGCAAACCAAAATGATCAAAGTAAGATGGCACGTCCTTGTTTGTGTCAAGCAATGGAATGATGAGAAATAAAGCATTGTAGAGAAAGAAGTCAATTAAGGTTGGAAGCCTATGTGTTCCTCCTTCTCCCTTTGGTCATAGAAAGGTGAAATAATAGAAAGAGAAGGTGCAATCATGGATTCCTAATAAATGCATGCCTCAATGGAGAGTAATTATTAGTAGACTGCATATAAATAAATGGAAAAGGCAGAGACACATTGGATGCACCTGAAAAAGATGGAAATAATAATGTAATTGCAAATCAGAGGTGAGAAAATCATTTGATTCTACTTTATCATAAAATTCCACATATCTCATTCAAGGTGGTGTTTGTGTACTTTAACTTTTCCTCCCTCTTTAGTCTCTGCACAGTGTTACTATAACATGATGTGTTGCATATTTTTAAGTGAAAATTTTCAAATGGAAGGATATGCAGAGGAGTTACTTTTTTGTTTGTTTGAATGTCACTTAGAGTTTGAAATGAAAGATGAGTAAGATGCATCAGATGCAAATATATGCATTGCATGTGCTGTAAAATAGAATTAGTCACCTCAAGAATTTAGATTAATGATTCTTTTTCAGAAATATTAGTCCTTAGCTCACATTTCAGTGATGTTTTCAAGTTATTTGGATGAAAGATTGTTTTCTCAACAACAAACTTGACAATGAAAAATTCACACATGCCAAGGATAATCCTTACAAATAACACAATTTTTGCTTGTCCTGCAAAATTTTCAAGTTTATGTAGGCAACACCAGGTTTTGTTGGAATTGGTAAAAGGTTTATTGTTTTATGGTACTTCATCATTCTTTGTTAAGATAAACATGTGTATATGAAAAGACATACACAAGTTGGTCACACTAATTGTTGCCTAGAATGGCAGATTGATCAGGTCAAGTCAATGCCTCAGACTTACCAACAAACATTAGTGGTAATGGCAAACCAAGTTTTTAGTTTTATCTCATAACCTTATTTGTTGTTGAGATAAGTATGGACATTTCAATAATTTTACCTAATCTAACCCTTTAAAGTTGAACTATACTACCAATGAAATTTGAATAATTTTGGATAATTTGACATAGAAGTCCTAGGAATACAATTTAACATGATACGTTAAAATCTATTGATAATTACAAAATTAAAAGACACTTTTTTTAAGTAAGTTATGTTTCTCAATCTTAAGTTAAATTTGTTATTGTAATAAAATACTTTTACAGAGTTTTTTGAAAATTAGGGTTTTTGAAAATATATTTTAAAAATATAAGAAATATATTAAATTTGTTACTTATTTTATTCATGTATTCTATATATAGAGAGAGCAAAATGCAATATAATATCAAATATTAATAATATTTCAATCTCAATTTCCTAAATATAAATAATAAATACATTTTTCTTTATATAAAAGATATTATAACAACTCAATCAATTTCCTAAAAACTAATATATAAAAAATATTAAGTAGATTTTTCTAACATTCTATCATGCCTTAATATTTGTTTATTTGAATTTCAAATTTCAAATTTGGTTCTCTTTTTTTAGTATTTGATTTTTATCCTCCTTTTTTTTTAATTCTTATCTTTCTCTTTTTTTTAATGTGATCACATATTCGTCTAATTTGACATTATTCGTTGAATTTTTTCTTTTATCAACCTTAGGTAGTGATATTGAGTTTTTGATGGATGTTAGAATATGGTTCTACATCTATTTTCTCCTCTTGAACAAGAGATATTCATATTGTTTTTTATTTTGATCATTCTTTTATATCTTCTTTGTTTGTAGTCAACTCCTCTTTCATCAAGTCCAAAACAAAACTTTTGTCTTCATATGAACTTTGAATACTTCTAGGTTGTTTGCATCTTTAATCATACAAAGTTTGTTTTCAAAAGACACCTTATAATCTTTCTCTAACATTTGAACAACATTTAACCAATTTTGATTAATCTAAGGAACATATAAGACACCAAAAATTAATTTGACACCTAAATGAATTTCAATTACAATTGTTTTTTTTTATCAGCAAATTACAATTGTTCATATACCTTCCGCGATAATTTGTTCATCATTCCCAATTCTTATTCTAGAAGTATCTTATTTGTTGAACTCTTTGAAAAGTTCTCAATTATGAGTCATGTGACTTGTGCAACTATTATCAATAAGTCAATCTTTTGTAGATTTGTTGGTTATAACACACGATGTTGCAAGAAGTAGTTATTTTTTTTATTCGTCATCAACAATCTTGACATCTTCTTGAGGATGTTGATATTTACATATCTTTTCTACATATTCCAATTCAGCATATTTGTGGTATTTTGCATCTGACCTCCACCAACACTTGTTGTATTAGTAATTATTTTTCTTGTAATGGGGACTAGACGAAAAACATGTGTTTTTCTAATTTTGTTGTATTTTCTCATTTTGTAATTTTTCACTTCGGAAGCACTTTCAACAATATAAAGTAAAGTAACTTCATGATCTTCTCTCATTAACATTCGTTGTTCTTGTTTTTGCAAGACATGTATCACTTGTGTCAAAGTAATTATTGACCAATCCGTGGTTTATAACGAAGTAATAAATGTTCCATATATTTTTTGTATTGTTACTAAAATTTTCTCAACTAATATGGAATTAGAAAACTCCTTACCTAACTTTTTTATCTTATTAGTAATACCCAACAATTTATTTGATTACTATTTAATTGTCTTAGACTCTTTCATTCTTTACAACTATAATTTTCTTATCAAATTTAACACTTTCATACCCGAAATCTTCTTCTTTCCTTAATATTCTTCTTGCAACCCAAATTTTTTGGAGTGAGTTTAGGGTCATGATTCTAGTTAATATCATTTCTGAAATACCATCAAACGAAAATAATTTTACATTTGTCTTCTTTATTTTTTTTTTTTTTTTACAATTTGATTTGAACCATGACGAAATTTTCAAACAACAAATCAATAATATAATATTTTCTATTATAGCTTTTGTTATTTTCAAGAAATTTCCTTCACCTTTCATTGTACAAGTCTAATAAAAATGACAATTCTTGACACCATTGGGATTTAGGATTTTTATTTATTTTATTCATGTAATTTATTTATATATATGTATGACAGAATATCAAATATTAACAATATCTCAATCTTAATTTTCTAAATTTAAATAATAAATAAATATATTTTTATATTTATGTAAAAGATATTATAAAAACTAAAATTCGTTTTAAAACTAATTTAAATAAAAAACATTAAGTAAATATTTTAAATAATTGATACTAATGACTTTACTCATTATAAATGACAATTATATCAAAGGCCACATATAAAATATTCTTTTATATATATATATATATATATATATATATATATATATATATATATATATATATATATTATAATATTTTTATATATAAACACACAGAAAAAAAAAAAAAAAAGAAATAAATTTATATATTTATAAATAATTTTTTTATT
>Ga0123342_1009601_pt1 | contig 11507 bp, 8 predicted proteins | sample Turbeawhitnodule_FD_89960 | JGI IMG/M metagenome (GOLD analysis project Ga0123342, IMG submission 89960) | Root nodule microbial communities of legume samples collected from Mexico - Turtle bean Mexico white nodule | ecosystem: Host-associated > Plants > Roots > Nodule | place: Mexico: Nepantla... | reverse complement strand
TTATCCAAACAGAACAAAAATTCAGTATATAATAGAATAAGTTGAGAGGATTAAACTTCTCAACTGACCCCACCAAGATTGATGACTAAATCCTAAGGAAAAACAGATAACAAAGGATATTTATAGTAAAAATGAACTTACTCTGTTTGAAAATTTGATTGGGTAGAAATGTTCCTTAACTCCTCTGCTAAAGCGTGGTATGATCAGATTCTAAAATAGATGAAGATTGGGAGAGAAATTAAGAGAGAGGGAGAGAAGAGAATTGGAGAGAGAGAAAAAAGAAAAATGGTACTGTGAAGAATAATGTTTCTGTTGATTTTAAAAAAAATGGGCATATTGTTACAATATTTGTTATTATAATTGATGACATATATTTATATATAACTCATTATTTACATAATCTTTCAATTTAAATATAATTTTCTTTCTTATTTTTTTATTTTAAAATTATAATTTATATATTTATTTTTTTATTAAATCTAATAATAAATTTATTCACTTAATCTTTTTTATTATTACATACATATCATCAATAAATAACTTAATTTTTATTTATAATTTTTTAAATCATTCAGTTAATATTTTTTTTATAAAATATCCAAACAATTTTATTTAAGTTTTACTATTACTTATTTTGATATCTTTTGTTTTAAATAAATATCAACTAATTTCATACAACATTATAATTTAGTATAATTTTTTCATCTGAATTTTATTATAAAAATATATTTAAAAATGTATTATAATTTATTCTCCACAATTCAAATTTACTATAATTATAAAAAAAAGCAAAATAATGTTACAATTTTACATTTATTTTATCCATATTATTTACTTACATTAAAATATTTATAAAATATTTTATTTCATTCTCGATATTTTTTCATAAATTTTTATATATTTAATTTTTAATTTTCAAAATTCAAATTTTCTTCTATTTCTGTTTTATAAATATTTAAATTAACTATAATTTTATAAATATTTAAAAGTCAAAATAATGGTATTTGAGAAAAAAAAAGAGAGAAACGGTGTTAAATAAAAAAATAAAAACGAAAAAAAAGAGTAAAAATAGTGTTATTTAAGAAAAAAGTTAAAACAATAAAGTAAAAACATACCATCGCATTAACAAAAATTAGTGACCGTGTCATTATAATTTTTTTTAATATCCAGACCAACACGCACAGCTTAATAGCTTACTTATTACTACAGAGCGTGCTGGAGAAGTATTGTAATTAGAAAACGAGTCTTTTTCTAAGGAGCGTTAGTTAGAGAGAGAGGGAGAGAAAACAAATTTGAAATGTCTATTATAAATTTTAACGGCTACTTCCTATTCTGCTTCTATTTCTTCTACTTATTCTCTTCTCTCTCTTTCTCTCTCTTCCAAATCAAAACATTTCTCTTCCCCCTTTCAAATTCTTCTGTTTCCTCTCTTTCTTACATTCTTTCGCTTTCTCTTTAATGGATTCGAAGCAACTCGATCGCGTGGGTCCAAAGGTTCGGGTCGTCTCCAGGATCCGCGGGTTTTCGGGTCCTGAGGCTAATTCGCAGCCTGGCACTGCCAGGACTGTGGACTGGATTTCGGTGAACCGCGAAAATTCGGATGATGTCTCTATCTCTTTCAGAGACCATACTAGGTACGTTTTAGGGTTTGAGTTGTGCGGTTTATGCTTTTGTGAGTTTTGTTTTATGCTTTTGTGAGTTTTGTTGATGGGGAGAATTGTAGTGAAAAGAAATTGATTGAATTCCAAGTTTTTGGGCATCTTGAAATATCTAATGTTTGAGTGATTAGAGTTTTCATTACTCATGGCATAGTAATTTAGTAATGCATCCTCTAAATCTTTTGAGGGTTTTTGTGGTTACTGAATTGTGTGATGTTTGGATGATTAGAATTTTGTTAGTCATGGCTGAATAGTAATATGCGCCTGGATGTTGAGGGTTTATGGTACTTCAATTGTGTAATGTTTCGAATTTGGGGATTGGACTGTGGTTCTTGAACTGTGTAATATTTGGACTTTGACTAATTAAGACTTCTCATGAGTCAGAGGTTAATCCTCACTAGTTGAAGGTTTGGGGGAAGCATCATTGTATGCAGCCTTACCCTTACATATGCAAAGAAGTTGTTTACTGGTTTGAAGTGATGACCAAATGATCACCAAGACAAAAGTATACCGTTCTACTCTTGAGGGTTTGTGGTTTTTCAGTTGTTTGGTGTTTGGGCAATTAGAGTTTTCATGAGCCATAGCTCAATAGTAATCCTTTCCCAAAACCTTGCTATGTGAAGGTTTGGGAAGGATCATTGAAAGCAGTCTTATCCTCACATAGCAACCTTAAGGTTACCATTGGTTCGTAAGTGCTTTTGGTTCTTAAGTTGTATGATGTTTGGGTATTTAGAGTTTTCATGAGCCATATCTGGTTATATCTGGTTAGTATAGTTCTCCAAAATCTCAAGGGTCTGTGGTTCTTGAATTGTGATGTTCGGAAAATTGAGCTTGAGTCATAGCTCAATAATAAAGGTTAAGTTGAGTGGAGTAAGACTAGGTATCATTTCTAGTAACTGTAGATTTGTAAGTACTCTTCAAACCCGTAAGTTTTCCCTGCCTTGAAAACACGGGGGCATCATTTCCTCTTCCTAATTTTTGTTGTTAAAAAAATTAGCTAAATATACAGTCCTAAATCTTGAAGGTTTGTGGTTCATGAATTGTGTAATGCTTGGAGGAATATAATTTTCATGATTCATTGCTGAATGGTAATATCAATACATCTTTTAAATATTAAGTTTAGGATGAAGAATAAAAAAATAGAAAGTGTATTTACAATCTTGTTGTGGTTTCTTGGGCTTGGCAAGTTGAATTGTCTTTATTTTCTTTTCCTTTTTTTCCCAATTTATTATGAATAATTTTCTTGTTGGATTGATTTGATGAACATGGGGTCATGGTACTCATTTGATTTAATTTTTGCTGTGTAGTCGTTATTTGGTGGACTATTGCTATAAGGAAGATGAAGACAGTGAAATGATATATTCAAGGGAGGTAAAGCCTCTTGTGTCTGCAGCTTTTGAAGGTCATAACAGTACTGTTATTGCACATGGAGCTAGGGGTAGTGGAAAGACCCACATAATTCAGGTTTGCCACACTTAGTCATTGTGCTTGTTTTCTTTTTTATTTTATTGGTTGGGGGAATGTTTTTTAAGATTTTTTATTTTTGATTTCTATGAAATTGCACTTTTTTGTGCTAACAATTACTCCTTTGTTATTGAAGGGCTCTGCTGAGAGTCCGGGTTTGGCAGTGCTTGCTATAGCTGAGTTTCTTTCCGTTGCTGAGAAAAATGGGAAATCCATAACTGTTTCTTTCTACGAGGTTGATCATCAGGATCGGGCCATGGATTTATTAAATCCAGAGAAGCCGCCAATCTTGGTTTTAGAAGATCGTGGCCGAATTCAGTTTAAAGGACTGACTCAGGTAGAAATCTATTTGACTATTTCTCTGCTGTCTCACTTTTTTAATCTAGCAACAGAAAGAAAATTCTAAAGATGGATCGTAGACAACTAATATGAGGCCTTAAATATAATGTTTTCATCTGCAGATTCCTGTGAAATCCGTCACTGAATTTCAGAATTTGTACTCCACTGCATGTTTTACCCTGAAGGGAGCTCCCAAAAAAGGTGTTCATGGAAGTCATATGGGATTGATTGTGCATGTCTTTTCCCAGAATGAAAGTACGAGAAGTATTGTGAGCAAAATGAATTTTGTTGACTTGACAGGTTATAATCTTTTATTTTTCTGGTTCCTTGAAATCACATTTAAAATTTTAAAATTTGACTTACTGTGTTATACATCTGTTGTTATCAGGTTATGAAGATTCTAGAAAGAAAAGTAGTGATGGCTCCCGCCTAATTGAGATTAACAAAATGAACAAGTCAATTTATGCATTATTGAATATTTGTCATGCTTTGAGTACAAATGAAAGTCGTATTCCCTATCGGGAAAGCAAGCTTACACGCATACTACAAGATTCTTTGAGGGGAACTAGTAAAATTTTATTGGTTTCATGCTTGGTAATTATGACTGATTTTGAGTTCAAAATTTCTTTCCACATTTTTTTTACAAGTAATTTTTCAAATTTAACTTTGATTTAGAACTAATTTTCTTTTCTGTATTTTGAATTTAGAACCCATCATTTTGCCAAGACACTATTTACATGGTAAGCTTGGCATCACGGTCATGTCATCGGATTCATCATCAGACATCCTTAGATTCCACCAAGAAAAATGTTAGTTCAGCAAAACAGATGGTGAATTCTCATATGAAACAGATACCTAAAAGTGTTTCTGGGACGGCAAAGAAATTGCATGGTTCTTCTAAACTACTTGAAAAAAATGTTGTTTCTAAGAAGTCTGCAATGAAAGGAAGGTTTGTACTGAGGCTCTGTACATATTTTATTAGGTTTGGTTATTTGTATTTTTATCAAATTATGGATATTGACTTTGTCTTATTAAAGGAAATTGTTTGATAAAGCTAGCCATTCCGTTGCTAAGGTTGAGAAGGTAACTTTCTTCTTTTCTAATTACTATATTGTTCTTTCCGCTTTATGTTTTCTAGAGGACATGGAAATGCAAGTATGTAGACGAGATAAATACTAGTCTGAAGATTTGAAATTAAACTTGGAAGTCATAATAATCAAATGTTTTAGGACAGTTGTTAGAAATATTTAGTTAGAAGGAATTTATATTAAGACTCAGTTTATCCGACCATAAATGGTTGTGATCTAGGCAAGGTCATTATTGTCATGTAAAAATTCGACCATTGAAAAGGTAAAGATTAAAATTTTATTAAAAATTAGGACATTTTTGAGGTGGAGTTAAAACACTGTACAATTGTGTTTTAATTAATGGATAGTTGTATTTTTTTTGACAGGAAATTTCTGTTACTGATATTTCTCAAGCATCAAAGCCTTTGACGGTAATAATACATCTTTCATGTTTTTTATACTGTTGACAAACAAATTAGGAAGCTCAATGCATGATTTGGTGGCTAACACAGGATATCCCATTATGTGAGACTGGAAATCATGTCGTATTCAACTCTGGAATGGAAATGGTAATGAATAATTTACCTTAAATCCTAGCATGAATTATAAAATGAATACATCTTAGTTTTATTGGAGCCTGACAAATGTTTTATTTATGAAGGATGACTCATTTGCAAAAGCTAGTCAGAACATGAAACTTTATCCGACGTTGGAAAATGTAATGATATGAACGCATCTACAATTGAAATATGTTTAGATTTTCTTTCAACCAGTACAATTTGTAGAGTTAGTCATGATATGTGTTCTCAACTCTACAGGGTGATTCATCTTTGAACGCTAGCAGTGAAGTGGAATTCAATCCCCTAGAAGTTAAGGTAATTTTGTAAATGTTATCACATCTTCCCTTTTTTTTCAGTCGGACTTTCTTAAAATATACCGAAACCTTTCTGTTACTTAAATGTTAATTTGGTTGATAGATGTGTATTTAATAATGTTCTTGTTTGTGTGGTCACATAGGATATTTTGGTGGATGTAGAGGATGGTCAGAAGGAGCATAATACCCCTTGTGTCAGTAATTGCTCAATAATAGTTCAGAAAGGTTGGTGATTTGATAAACCATACAGAGTGATAAATCATAAATCTCTTACTAATAGTATGATACATGTCTCTATTAATTTTTAATTTCCATCTTTGTCATTTACAGACCATAGCTCATCACCCATTAGCTCACCACCCATTAGCTCACAGTTGCGTGATCTTTCTAATAGTCTTAAACTTACAATGTTGTGTTCTTCAACTTCGTCGTACATGCAAATATCAGAGAAGGAACTCATTCCAGTTGGTAGTGTAGAACCAAAAACTCCTACAATTGCTCAAAACAGGAGCATTAACCGATTGGATGAAATGAATGGCAAAAGTCCCTGGGAGACATTCAACATGCGAGGTTCTGGAATGAAGGTTTGATCTATTCATCATATTGTCAAGTGACTATATTTTATTTGTCAAGTGACTGTATCTTATTTCATGTTCTTCACTTATAAATACAATTTATTTATTTCCATTACAGAATTCTATTGTTCAAGAATACCTAAGATTTCTGAACACAGCTGAAAAGTAAGATTCTGCCGTGCTTGTATTTTTTTAGAAATAAAATGCATATATTTTTTCTTGAGAATCTCACTGATTTATTTCTTTTTGCTCTTTTTTTAATATACTCTGAATGCAAACAGGAGCGAATTAAAAAGATTGAAGGTAAGGAACATTTCACCTTTTATCAAAACCTTAGGATGATGTTCTTTAAATCTTGTATTAACTTTTTTCTTGCAGGGAATTGGAGAAAAGAGAGCTACCTCCATACTCGAATTTAGAGAAGAATCTCCCGAACCTTTCAAAACTGTATGTCATTCAAAAAAAATTCTCTTGATAATTTTTTACAAGCATAGTAATGCTGCTTAGATGAGTTTACATACCTAACAATTTTTTGTTTCCGTTTATGTGAATCAATTTTTTTCAAATAGCTGGATGATTTAAAGGACATAGGACTCTCGACAAAGCAGGTAACATTCTCTTCAAACAATTGAATTTGTTTTCGATTTGATACAATTGAGTTTGTTTTCGATTTGATTATGATGGTTAATGTGAAAAATATCTAAAAGTTATTTTAAACGTGTTTTGTTTTATTATACAGATTAAGGAAATGATGAAGAATGAGATTGGAGAGCTTTTCAATGAACTGTAAATGCATTTGAATTTGTGCTTAGTATTCAAAGGATATTGTATTGGCAACCTAAAGTTGCCTCTTAATGATGTAATCTTATCCTTATCCTGATATGTCAAGATACATATTTGAATGTAAAAATAATATTTTTTTAAAATTGTTATGAAAATATTTTTTTATCCATGCTTGTAAGCAAAATCAAATTATTGTTTCAAGTAAAATAATAAATTATTCAAATAATTTTTACAAAATACCAACCAAAAAACATCTTTTTACACAAGCTGCTTTTATATTACAGTTCGTAATTGATAAAAAAATAATAATTATGAGATTTTCTAGTGTACTTCTCCAAATCATTCTTTACCAATATTATTGTACGTGAGAAATGATTTGTTCTTGATTAAATCAAGGTCAAATTTAATTGCAACTTTTATAAAATGATACTTTTTTTATTAATTAAAAAATTGTTTATTAGAAAAGTCTAGCTTTGAACATAATTACAAATTCCTTAACATATTTCTAATTTCTAAAAATAAAATAAAATATATCTAATTAATTCGAGAAGTTTCCTATACGAAGAGACACAAGGATATCAATGAAAAAACTTATTCTTCTAATATATCATGAAAATAAAAATAATATCAATTCTATTACATGGTCAATGGAATGTTTGTATACAGTAAGAATAATTAAGAATATCAATTGCTTTATATAATATAGGAAATAACTAAACAAAATATCATCAAGTGTCATTATCAATGTGTTAATTATGTAGCACTAATAATAGTACTAACTTTATCTTAGTCTTCCCAAAATCAAATTTGAACAAAATAAGTCATGACCTATAAGCAAGGCTATGACTTCGAACAAATCCCAAATCAAATGTAACTAAAAATTAATTTTGTCTTTCCATAAAAAAACTACATCTCCTTTATAACATTCATCACTCATTTTTAATTCATAACACTTGTCTTGGAATGAAAATTTTCTTCTTTCATATATATGATTAGTGAGTTGTTGGTCCCAAAACTTTATTTCTAAATTAGTTTTTTTTTCCTAAACTTTATTGTTACACATCAAAATCATACCAAAACTTATTTCATCAAAAATTTAAATTTAAATTAAAACAAGAGTATTGCTATCATATAATATAAACTATACTTACTTAGTAGGTCAACTAAAAGACACAACTTAAATAACGAGATTAATTAAGTGAAAAAAAATTTAGAAATCACACTAAAAGAACTCGGGATTATAATAAAACGAAGTTTAATGGTTGAATTAACTTTTAATTAAAATTTAAAAAAATAGATTTTCTCTTTATAAGGTAAGCCATTGGCATAGTAATTTTACAACTCAGTGTTCCAATTCTGGAATTTGTTTATATATACTAGCGGAAACACAGGCGCTACAGTGTATGTGTAATTTCCTTCTTCTGTTCAACTTCTACGATAATAGAAATTTAACATACATGTATAAATTTTTTTGGATGAGTCGAAATTGAAAAACAAAAATTAACATGTAAAAAAATGATAATTTGATTAATCAACATTTTTTTCTCATATTGTTTGAGTTTCTCTTCTCCAAGTTTTTCCTTTTCTTTCACTGGTGGTTTTTGAATGGGAGAGTACGATGTTGTTCATGTTAAGGTGGATAAAAAATAATGATGGTGGTTTTACCAAAGAATAGAGTTGTTTGAAATGGAGTGAAGAGAGTGTTTGGTGTTATTTTATTTTATACATCAGATTTAGTGTGGCAATGGAGGATTGAGGGTGGCAGTATGCTCTCTTTATTTTGGTTGTTGACTAAATAAGGAAGTAAGAAAGAGTAGAGAGTTAGTTTACATCACATAACATTAATTAAAAAAAATAAAAAATAATTTAAAAATTAAAAAATGTAATTTTACTTTTTAAATAATTCATATGAAATGACAAAATAGTTCACTGTACTAATAAAATGAAATATATTAAATAAGGGTAGAATCAGAAAAAATTTGTGTTCACCATAAACGATTATAAGAAGGAATCCCCTTTTATATATAGGTATAGATTCAAAACAATTAAATAATACTACTTGAATTTGAATTTGAAGTTACTATTTTCAAAGTTTATATTTTTAAGGAATTATATTAAAGTTAAATTTTTCAGTCAAATAAATTTATACAATAAATAAAACAATCATAAATTTAAGAAATCAAGAGAGAAATTAAAGACAACATATCATTAATCAATTCTACTGTTAATTAACTAAAATAAATTGTCATGACCAGTTCTCGGTCATTGACTCAGAGGCTGACCTCAGACGTCGCACTCCGATACTTGGCAATAGAAGAGGGTCACGCGAAGTGGGACCCAAACGCATGCCAAGGAGTCGGTCAGTCTTTGAGATTGCTACCCTAAGCCTGATGTCGGAGATCGATATCGGACCTCACCAGTAGAGGGAGAAGATCGGACATCGGCCGTCAAGATGAAGAGAAAGCCCCGTAAGGTGGGCCCTAGAATTTCGTGAAGATAACAGCTAAAGACAAGAGATGTATGAGAAATCTAAGGCTCGAGGGATCCATGCATGTGGATGTGTGACGCATGAAGGCGCATCATCATGGGTAATCCTAGGAGGCGTAAGGGCCCAGCAGAATTAGGGTTTCCAGAGAAGTTGCATGCATGGCACGTGGATACTTAGGGCACCCACGAAACAGATGGCGTTGGATATTAGGTGCACCAAGTTGGAACCTAGGCGGCCACTCTGATGATTCGTTGCACTCCAGTTAAAGGAGATTGCGCAATAGCGGCACAAGGATACCTTCCAAGGAATCCTAGACAGTGGTAACAGAACATAGGTAAACCCTAGTTTCAACCTATATAAAGGGTGCTAAGAACCCTAGTGAGGTACGTAGCTTTTGAGACTAAAGCTATTTTATACACTTGATGTTCTTTGCCCTAATACTGACTTGAGCGTCGAAGTGCAAACGCCCGCTAGGGCGCCCCTTTGTCTTTGCAGGTGAGAAGTTTCTTGGTGGAGAAGTCACGATTCTTAGGTAAGAATAAAGGGCCAAAGTAGCCGTAGAAGATTACCAGCGACGCAAGTCAACCGGACAGAACATTTGGTGCCCATTGTGGGGCCCGTTAAAATAAGGTCCCACTCACAATCACGATCATGAACACCGCACTGCCAACAACGTCCCTAGGCCCAAAGGTCTCCTTCACAGGAGCAGAAGACCCGGAGGCCCACCTTACGACATTTCACACCCAGATGATGCTCATCGACAGCTCTGACGCCGTCTACTGTAAGATGCTGATGAGCACCCTATCAGGCGCGACATTAGAATAGTTCATCAGCCTCCCCGACGGACACATTACTGGTTTCGATCAATTTGCCACACTGTTTAGGGAACAATATCTGGTTAACAAAGCCCTCACCCGACTCTCCTACGACGTTTTTGATGTCAAACAGTACCAGGGGGAATCCATGAAGGACTACCTGAACAGGTTTGCAATTCAAGTGGTCTGCCTGAAGCCCACCGATGACGTTATGATAGTTCATGCCTTTGTCAAGGGAATGCTACCAGGACCCTTCAGCGAATCACTATTGAGGGTCTACCCGACGACGTTCACAGAGATTCGACGCTGCGCGCTAGCCCACATCGCCGTAGATGATCGCGTAACGCAGAAACAGGGTCTCGTACCCCCTGTCCGGCCAAAGGCAGCCACCCGACCCCCGTCTCTGAGAGTTCATGAAACAACAACAGAAAAGAAGGGACCGGAGAAACCCTATGAACGGACCCCAAGGGGGGCACGAACCAGACGAGATCCTCCCCCAAAACATAACTTTCGGTTGGGGCTCCAGGAGTTGATCGCTATTCCCAACATAGCGGCAAGGTTAAAGATACCAGCAAAGACTGACCGAAAGATGGGCCCCAATAAGAACGCTTGGTGTGAATTCCATCAAGCGAATGACCACCTTATATGGAACTGCCTAGCCCTGACCCATCAACTAGACGAGTTGGTAAAAAGCGGGTTCCTAAAGGACTACCTACAAGAAGAAACGGACGATCAGACATTGGTGGCGACAGGAGTGGATCAGGGGCACGAAGTTCCTATTCATGGAGAGGTAAACACTATCTCGGGGGGTTTCTTAAGAGAGGGGTGTACCTCCCAGGCAACGATAGAAACACGACAGATTGATCTCGCTCCCGATGTCGACCTCACCTTCACGGAAGCCGATCTCCAAGGCGTCGTACCTCACGATAACGACCCGATGGTGATCTCCCTAATCACCGTTGGAAGAAGGGTACGCCATGTCCTTGTAGATCAAGGAAGTTCAGCTAATGTCATGTTCTTAACAACCTTCAATCGTCTACAATTGTTCGTGGACTAGCTGAAACCCTATATCGGACGTTTGCACGAATTTGCTGGGAACGAGGTAGAGGTTTGTGGGTACATTGAGCTAAGTACCATGTTCGCGGACAACCTGTCTTCACGCACCACCAAAATCAGGTACCTTGTTATCGATGCCCCCTCAACTTACAATATACTATTGGGAAGGCCAACTTTGAACAATTTGAAGGTCGTTCCATCCACTAGACACATGAAAGTGAAGATGCCCTCCCTCGAGGGAGCAATGATCACCATTAAGTCCGATCATGATGTGATTCCACTAGCCATATAGAGAATGATTCTTGACATTCTTAGGAATCACCTTGAGCTGGACATTATTGAGGCACTTTTCTTAGAGTTGGATCATTGTTCTAAGACAAGAACTCAC
>Ga0123342_1009600_pt1 | contig 11508 bp, 10 predicted proteins | sample Turbeawhitnodule_FD_89960 | JGI IMG/M metagenome (GOLD analysis project Ga0123342, IMG submission 89960) | Root nodule microbial communities of legume samples collected from Mexico - Turtle bean Mexico white nodule | ecosystem: Host-associated > Plants > Roots > Nodule | place: Mexico: Nepantla... | reverse complement strand
GCACTCCAAGAAACCCTATCTAGAGTGACTAACACTTATACCTATTACAAGAATGAATAAGGAAAAGATTACACCTGAAACTGTGTTGCAAGAACATAAACCAGTTGTTCTATTTGCTCCAAGACAGTACTATCACCTTCAACCAACACAAGGTTCTTCAAGAACAAGCTCACATATATTTCTCTTTTGAAAAACCTTCGCAAAACCTTTTCAATTCTCTTTTTCACACCCGAAATGTTGTATCTCTGTCAAAACTGTGATTGTTCAACATCCCTTCACGTGAGAAGGGCATCTTATTTTATAGAGAACAGTTTCTAACCACTTTTAAAAAAACAGTTACAGAGTAGTTTAAAAACCAACAGATTGATTCTAAAAGCAACAGGTTAAATGTTGATAAAACTGCCAGCTCAGCTTAACTGAAATAACAGACTGAGCTTTACCTTTGGTGCCCTAACAGAATTTCGAAAAGCCTTTAATAGAGAAGAAATAAACCGATTGCTTCTTAATAAAACAAATTTATTTTTGTACTGAATCAAACCTTTGAAGAAAACTTTAAAAAGCTTTTCCAAAACTATTTAACCACATCATGAGCTTGATCTTACTACCTTGATTTGGCATCTAGGATGGGTCATGCAGCAAAAGGAAACCTCGAATACACACAAGCCTAAAATACAGAATCATCTAAGACACATAGCAACGTCCAAAGCAACCTAGCTAAAGACTACATCAAACACACCAATGCAAGGTTGAGATGAGCTTCATCCATCTCCAACATCTACAACTCCTTGATCAAACACAACTAAGTTCCTATGCTCCCATATGCACCGTACTATAGCTGCCCACACTCCTTTCCAAATTAGGTTTTGTTTATTATTGCCTTGAACCAGATGAAAGCTTTCAAAGTGAATCATAATCTCATTATGTTGGACAAACAAGATCCCAATCCATCTGAAGCATAGGGCCCACACCCGTAGAGCATGTTTACACTCCAAGAATAGATGCTGGCAGGACTCCGCCTTTGTTTGACACAAAGCACATAGAGTATTCTGCATCACCACCCCTCTCCTGCTTAAGCTCTCTCTTGTTGGTACTCTACCCAAAAGTACCCTCAAAGCTGTAGTCAAAACGTTAGGAAACGCCTTGACCTTCCAGAGATACTTAAAAGCTTGACATTGTGGACCCCTATCAGGTTTGTCAAGGCATTCATAAGCAGAACTCACAGTATAACATCCTGATTCATCACATGTCCATACCTGCACATCGTTGACATCTTTGAAAATATTGGCTCTAGCTAAAAGCATACCGAGCTCAAGTTCTAACTGGACTTCCCACTCAAATCTGACCTGCCTCCACCTTAAGGACCACCTCCATACCGAATCATCCCACGCACCTATCTCCTCCACCTTCTGACCTTGGTTTAGGGACAAGGAATACAGTCTAGGGAACAATGATTTGAGGTTGGTATTTCCAACCCATACATCCTCCCAAAATCTAGCTTTATCCCCATTTCCTACTTTCCAGGCAACTGCGTCTCAAACCCACCCATCTCCACCTCCCTCCCCACAGACCTTCCTTAAATCTCTCCACCACCAGGATTGGAACTTTAGTGGTATTTGGTTAGCATCTTGTTCCAATCCATACTTAGAATCCAAGCACTCCTTCCATTTCCCCTTCTCGATAGAGATACAACGCCATCTCCACTTAGCCAAGAGTGCTACATTGAACTTACAAATGTCTCTTATGCCTAAACCTCCCTCTTCTATCGATTTACATAAGAGTTTCCAACTAACCCATGAGATCGGTCTCTTCTCCTTACCCCAACCCCACAAAAACCTCCTTTGGATGCTGATGATATTTTTACATATCGATTCCGATGCTTTAAAGAGGGATAGGTAGTAGAGAGGCAGCGCAGAGATAACAGATTTTATTAGACATATTCTGTCTGCCATAGACAAGAATCTCCCTTTCCAAGTACTAAGCCTGGATCAGCTTGTTTAGAACAGGCTCCCAGAACTTTTTCTTCCTTGGATTTCCCCCCACTTCTAAACCCAAGTACGAGAATAGAATACCCATTTGTGCACAGTTCAAGGTCTTTGTGTAGCAATCAATATTTCTACTAAGGACATTAATACCTGATAACTTTGACTTGTTGAAATTAATCTTCAGGCCCGATGCCAGCTCAAAGCCCCTGAGGATAGCCTTAAGAGTGACCACATTGGCATAGGAATCCTCACACAGGAACAAGGTATCACCTGCAAACTGAAGTAGACTCAATTCTACCTCCTTCCTTCCTATTTTTAGTCCACATAACAGATGGGCCTTCCCGGCTTGCCTTATGAGCCCCGCCAGACCTTCAACTACCACTATAAAAAGGAAAGGTGCTAGAGGGTCACCCTGCCTCAGCCCTCTTGACGGGATAAATTCATCCGTAGGACTCCCATTAACAAGCATTGACATAGGATCAATGCACCACTCAGAGTAAGTAAAACGAGCAGAAACAATTTTAGATGTTATCCAAGACCAAACCTTTAATTGTGCCAAAGTGAACACTTCCAAATGGTCGATCACTCCACCTTGGAAAATATGTTTATTATTGTGCTTCCAGATTTCACTAACTACACCAATCCAAACACTACCCCAAACAACATTTACCTGAACAGGAGCATTTAAAAAATTAAAATGCAAGAAGTGAGAAACTGGATCAACATGATCAACCGACGCTATCCCCATCCATGCATAACACTGATTCCAGACTAGCCAAGCAATCCTGAATTCCACAACTATAGGAACACACAATCACAAGCACACATACACAAAAATGCACACATAAACACACACATACACATGTGCTCACACCTACACCTACACCACACCCACACACATAAACACACATGCATACATGTACACAATCACACACAAACCCACACATCCACATACACATACACACTCACACCCACACTTACACACAATCGCAACCACACATGGATAAATGTATACACCCACACCCACACCTACACACAATCACAACCACACACATATAAATGTATACACCCACATACACATATGAATACAAGCACACCCTCACCTACACCTACACCCACAACCACACTCACACACACAATAGTAAAAAAAACCCACACTCAAATCTAGACCTAGACACACGTCCAAGCATGTACACATTTTTGCTGATAAAAAAAAGAAAAAAAAACACTCGCAAGCAAAGACCCACACATCAACATTCACATGCACACACATGACATGTACACACAATTATATACACATATTGACACAATTAAATGTTTGGTCCTGAATTTCTTCAAGGTTGCCTTCTGTGGGTTTTTCCTTCTCCGATTGGTGTTTAGAACCACATGTATGTATGCTCTCGATTAAAAAAGGTTTTTAGGGTGACAGGTTGGTGTTTGTTTTAATTTTTAGGAGAGTTAGCTTTTGTGGCAATTGGACGAAGTAAGACTTAATTGGTTTTGCCAGTGTTAGTACTTGAGCTTTCATGCGAAGTTTGATGTATTTGGAGAAAGAAGTGTTTGTTTCTTTGTTTTGTATAAGGATTGGACCACACTTCAAGTGGATCACATTTATTTATTTTTTCTTGTCGATAAAAAAAAATACACAGGTTGACACATACACACTCTCATTATTTACACCCTCATTATTTTGCCCAGAGCATAAATCTAATATTTAAAAATAATGAAATGTTATTCATTTTATTTTATCTTTCTTATCTTGAAATGGACTGGTGGAGTTTTAAGGATTGGTTTTAATTTGAATGACAAAACGGACTTCAAATATTTTCTTTACTAATATAAGTATAGATAGAAATCCATATTCCTTTTAGAAATTGAAAATAGTATATATCCAATAAAAAAAAGCATCGATCCTATATTATCATTATAGTATAATGATAGAAAGGATAGTTATTCTACATTATAATCAATCAATATCATGGTAGAAAGCATCAATGCCTTATTATCTTAATAGAATAATCATAGTGGGATTATAATTCTTATATTTCTTTTCTTGTTATTACGTTTATTATTTTTTTGGTGGTTGACAACATGACATTTCAATACTTTAATTTAGGAAAATTAAATGGAAGAAAATTCAAATATTTTTCGTTTTCCAATTAAAAAGAAACGTGGATTGATTGACATAAAATAATAGAATACAATATATTTCTTTGTCATAACTATAGAAGGATAATATTATTCTTTCATCAACGGAAAAATATTAATATTTACACGTTTTTATTCTAAATTCTTAACTAAAATAAATATTATGCATTCTTTTCAATTTAATTATTTTTATAATATTTTTTAAAAATAATTAATTTGAAAACTATATTGATTACTCATTATTTCTTTCTTTGTCTTTTGTATTTTCTTTTATGATATCAAGAGTGTTAATTTTGTATTTTGTCATATCTCTGTATCTTCAACCTTTTGGGTACTAAACACTAAAATAAAAAAGTTGAATTTGTAATTTTTTAATTTATTTTTGTTTCAAATATGTTTAAAAAACTAATTCGAATGGAAAGTTGTTTACTCAGTGTTTCTACAACTGAAGTGAATGTCGTATGATATACAATCTATTAGATAGCCTGGATATATGTAACATATATTCATTATAGATAGTCTAATGAACAAATTTAGGGATGGCAAAGCGGGGCGGGCCGGCCCGCTGGTAAAAAACACGGGGCGGACTGACCTTTTCAACCCGCTAACTCGCATTAGCCTGCCCTGCATTAGCCCGCGGCCCACGCGGGCCAGCAGCGGGGCGGGACGGGCTAGCCCGCTAACCCGCAAGAAAAAAAAATGGATGAAAGTTTTTCTAAGGCGGCATGCAATGTTATTGAAATGGAAGAATGTCAATAATGTTTATGTTTAATGTTTTTCAATTAATGTTTAATGTTTTGGAATTAGGTATTTTTAATGTTTTGGAAGTGGAAGAATAGTGATATTTGATATTTATCTTAATGTTTTGATGTTTGAAAAGGAAGAAAAAAAAATTTAGGTTTGATAGGAACAAATATATAGGTTTAATTTGACAATTTTTTAAAGACAAAATGTAAAAACCCGCAGGCCAGCTCTTATGCGGGGCGGGTCGAGAATTCTAGCCCGCAATAACTTTGCAGGGCGGGCCAACCCGCTCCGCATTTTTGCGGGTCAAGCACGGGACGAACCAATGCGGGGCGGGTTGGCCCGCTTTGCCACCCATAAACAAATTAAATGAGTAACAATTTTTGACTAATAAGTTGAGCGAAATCTTTTGAATATATATATATATATATTATATACGTTTAATCAAAGATATTTTGTACCCAAAAACATTAAAATTTGAAATCATGAAATCACTGTATTCATCCCTGTTTTTCAGTAGGAAGGGTGTTTGGTTAATCCAATTGAGTTATTCATATGGTGGTTTGTAGGTGAATACATAGGCTGTGAGGACTGTTTTATATAAGGGTTGGAGCACTCTTGAAGAGCTCCTCTTATTGATTTAATTCTTTGTCGACAACTTTTTTTTTTCTATTTTTCGGATATTTTTAAGGTTTATTTTTTCTTAAACAAATTTGATTAAATTAACGTTTGCAATTATCTTTTATCATATTTGCGACATGTACGTTTGCAATTATCTTTTATCATATTTACGCATACATGTCTATCTTTTTTAACAACTAGAAATATTTAATGTTGTGAAAAATCAGAAACGAGAAGATTACCAATTTAAGTTTTGATTTGTTTTTTTTTTTACTAACCTATATTGAAATTACTCTTAAATTAGTTTTTGTAAACATATTCGAAGAAAAAACAAATTGAAAAATTGTGAATCCAGACTTTCTATTCTTGAGTGTCTAGTATAAGAAAGATGAAGATATAAAGATATGGAAAAATTTAAAAATTAACCATTACTAGGTCTTGATACGATGAAAGAAAAGACAGAAGGAAAAAGATGAAAGAAGAATTGTATCATTTGATTAACATTACTATAATATAAAGATACAACATTACTATAACATAAAAATACAACACTATACAAAGACAGGAGAAGACGAAGACCATGTAATAATGCATAGAAGACGATGATCGTTTAGACCGTCTTGTTTATACCAAATTGTCTAGTATGTTCGTTCAACATTATAGACAAGACGATCTAAACGGTGGGATTAAACTTTTTTCAATTTGAACTGAAGTTGTTAGGGTTATGCTGACTTTATAGTGTAAAAATAAGACACATAAGTCGTTACCCCTATGCATGACTTTTGTGTTACATCGAAGTCGGACAATTTCACCTTTTAAAAATTCTTAAGAACACTAATCAACATTAAATAAAGTCGTGCTCAATGAGCACGACATCTTCAGTCTTTTTCATTGAACCAAATGGAATTGTGCCTTATGACTTTTGTGGAAATTTTTGTACTAAATTGAAGTCGTGTTTTAGAATAACGCCTTCTTAAGAATTGAAATCATGCTATTACAACTTACCTTTTTTTTATCAGCAAGAAACAAATAAATTAAACAAACCCACTTAAGGGATGATTCAACCCTCATACAAAGCAAGATATACTAAAACACCTTTCCCCATACTCAAACAAAATCTCAAAAGATCCGCCTACTGTCTACCCCGACACTACTAACTAAATACAACAGCAAGATCAAGGGCCAATCCCGCCGCCCTAATAGTAACTTTAAATTGAATGCATTCATACCAGGGGTTCTAAACACCAGTCAGAGAACTAGATACTCACTAACTGTATCTTTGAAGAGATCCAAGAACAAACCTTAACCTGTGCCAGGGAAAAAACTTTAGAATGATCAACCACTCCTCCTTTAAATAAACAATTATTCATCTCTCCAAATCTCACTAATTAACGTGATGCAAACATTACCCATAATCAGATTAACTGAAATAGATACATCAAGGATTTTGAGTTGCTCGAAATGTGATCCAGGAACAAGAGGGTCAATCAAACTCGCTCCTAACCAATCATAAGAGAGATTCCACACTATCCAAGTGACTCTGCATCCGAAGAACAAATGACTTGTTGACTCCTCTGACTCCCTACACAAGCAACAAAGGTTGCTCTCGACCCCAACCCCTCGTCTTTCCAAATTTACCTTAGAAGCAATTCTTTTTTCAATCACCCTCCAAGTTGTGACATGGGTTGAAGGAAGAGCCTTAATATTTTAGAAGAAATTGTACATCCACATATTTTCCTCAAATCCCTCTTTCCTTAATAAACCATAAGCAGACTTGACTAAAAACACTGTTGTCTCGTTATCCTTCCAAATCATCTGTCGACGGTCTCCAACTCGAGCCTTTTACTATAAATCTCCTCCAAAAATTGATTTACCTGATCCTCCCCCAAGCAAAAAATCCTTTCTTCAAATTAAATTCCACACCCAGACACCATTAACCCAATCTCCACAGTCAAATAGATTCGCCTTCTTAGACACAGACAAAGAAAACAGCCTCAGGAATCTACTTTTCAAGACTCCGGAGCTTACCCAATTGTCTTCCCAAAACAGAATATTTCTCCCATTTCCAACCTCCCAAATGAAACGATCTTCAAACTTCCTTCCCCACTCCTCAAACTTCCAGGCCTTCATCATATCTCTCCACCACAGAGAAACTTTGCTTTTGTTGATCTATTGTTCATTCAAATTTCTCCAATCCTCCATACTTAGACTCAATGATCTCCCTCCACAACCTACCGTGTCCAAATTTTCGCACCAAATTCATTTACCCAATAAGGCTAAATTAAACAAACCTTATCCCAAGCAGCCCATGCAATCTTTCTCCATTCAGACCCCCAACCCCATAAAAAATTCCTATGTAGACTCACTATCTTCTTCAATAGACAACAACCTAAACAGAGAGAGATAAAACAAAGGTATGAATGAATAAACAGACTTAATCAAGCAAATTCTCCCAACCATCGATATGTATATGCCCTTCCTCCTACCTAACCTACTCTTTATTCTGTTGACCACTTCGTCCCAAAACTCGCCCCCTCTCATGACACCCCCTACAGGCATCCCCAAATACTTAAAGGGGGTTTTCATTACATCACAATTTAATATTGTCGTAAAACGGAGAATCGCAATCTGATCGACCCCAACCCGCCAATTATACTCTTGAGAAAATTCACCTTAAGACCAAATGCCAACTCAAAGCAGTTCAAAATTGTTGGGTCTATTAGTGTCTAAGTTCAAGAGGGGAGGGGTGAATTGAGCTTATAAAATTTTCGCAAGAACACACAATTTTCAGTAGTCCAGAGGCAAAAAGAACAGATTGTTTTTACATGAAACGGATTGATTCTTTAGAGCAGTCTTGCACAATTTGACTTTGTTCAAATTAGAATTGTAATCAACAGAGGGTTATAACAGAATCATATTAGTTGGATTTTATGAGTATGAAGAATACAGCTATGCCAAGAAATTGATCAACTTCATTCAACACAAGGTTTTAATGAGAATAAATCTTTCGCAGGTTTCAATGAATAGACAATTTGTTTTCAGATCAATTAAAACAGCGTATACAACTGCCTTGATTGTGATTAGAAAGCTTTAGCAAATCAGGAAGAACAGTTTTTATTAAACCCAGAATTAACAGATTCAATTTCAAAAGAACAGATTTAGTTCTTGACAGAAATAAGCAAAACCAGAAACGAGTGCAGGGATGAGAGGAAAAGGCACACAAGTTTTTATACTGGTTAACTCATACAGAGCTACATCCAGTCTCACCTTACCCCAAGGTGGAATTCACTAAAAATAGTACCAACTACTTACAAACACAACAGTTCTTGAACCCTACAAGAACAACACAATCAATGCTGAAAAACCCTATTTCAGCACACCTTGCACTCCAAGAAACCCTATCAAAGAGTGACTAACACTTACACCTTTACAAACAAGAATTAAGAAAAGATTACACCTGAAAAGAAGATGCAAGAACTCAAAACCAGTAGTTCAATTTGCTGCAGAACTGCACTAGCACCTTCACCAAGATCAAAGGTTTCTTAGAACAAGCACACTTGAAAATCTCTTTGGAAAACCTTTCACAAAATCTTTCAATCCTTCTTCTCACATGAAAACGTTTGATCTCTGTCAAAGACGTGATTGCTCAGCTTTCTTTCATGTGAGAGAGACTTTTCTTTTTATAGAAAAACAGTTTCTAACTTCTTTTCAAAAAACAGTTGAAAAGCAGTTATGAAAACAACAGATTCATTTTTGAACTTAACAGGTTTATTTTGTGAAAACCGTCAACTCAGCTAACTGAAATAACTGTCTGAGTTGTACCTTTGGTGCCCTAACTAACTTGTGAAAAACCTTTCAACTGACCAAAGAAAAAACCTGTTCTTTCACAGTGAAACAGATTAAAATGTAGCAAACAGGCCAGCTCAGCTTTAACTGAAATAACTAACTAAGCTTTGCCTGTGGTGCCCTAACAGAATTTTAGAAAAGCCTTTTAACAGAGAAGAAATAAACAGATTCTTTCTCCATGAAACAGATTTATTTTTGTACTGATGTAAAATCTTTTAAGAGTACTTTTAAAAGCTTTTCAAAAACCTTTTAACAGAGAAGAAATAAACCGATTCTTTCTCCATGAAACAGATTTATTTTCATACTGATTTAAAATCCTTTAAGAGTACTTTTAAAAGCTTTTCAAAAAACCTTTTAACCACAACATGTGCTTGATCTAGACTTGGTTAGGCATCTAGGATAGATCATACAGCAAAAGGCAACCTTACACAATTACAAGCCTAATTACAAACGAATCTAAAAACCTATTACAATCTTCAAAGCACCCAAGTTATTTTCTTCATCAAACACACATCAAGCCTTGGTAGGGAAGAAGCTTCCTCCAGCTTCAACAAAAATAACCTTTATGTTAAACACACTTTTGATACTTGCTTTGCAAAAAAAAACAAAGTGTCATCAACATACTGGAGCATGTTTACCTTAATCGACTTTTTCCGATCTCCAAGCTCTCAACCAAGTCTTTCTCAGTCGCAGTCCTAGACACCTCAGCTAGGCCTTCAACCGCTATAAGGAACAAGAACGAAGCTAAAGGATCACCTTGCCTTAGACCCTTCTTCGGGTTAACTCCTCAGTGGGGCTCCCATTTACAAGAAATGACATCGATGCTGATTCCAAACAAAATTTAATCCAAGAGATCCATTTTTCACAAAAACCAAGTTTGTTTGACATGTAATGAATGAAATCCCACCTCATAGAGTCATATGCCTTCTCGTAATCCACCTTGAAAAACACGCAACTCTAATACTTCGTTGGCCACTAGAACACTATCCAAAAGCCCCTTCCCTTCAAGAAAAACAGATTGCCTAACGTCGATGACTTTGTTAATCACCTTTTTCAACCTGATAGCCAAAATCTCCAAAACGATTTTGTACACGCACCCTACCAACAAGACGGGTCTATAATCGGTAAGCTGTTGCAGGTTATCAAACTAAGGAATAAACTATTACGACTTACCTATTTACATACTTTTTTTCAAATATGTTTGGTGAATTTGGTGCAAAGATAAAATTTCCATTGAAATTTCACTTTATTAAGTATCACTACAAGAAAATCATTAAATAGAAACCAATTTTAGAGACAAAAAATAATTAGTTGCTATATTGGTTAAATTAGAGACCATTTTAGAGATTAAAAAAAAATTGGTTTCTAAATTAGTTTCTATTATTGTTAAATAGTTTTTAAATTGATATCTAATTAGCTATCAAGGTTTTTGCTACCAAATTTAGAATCTAAATAATTGGTAGTTAAAACTTTGGTAGCTAATTAGATACCAATTTAGAAACTATTTAACAAGAAACTAATTTAGAAACCCAAATTATTTTTAGTCTCTAAAATGGTATCTAATTTAGTAAATATAGTAACTAATTATTTTTTGTCTCTAAAATTGGTTTCTATTTAATGATTTTCTTGTAATGTATTAAAATATAAAGTAAATTATTAAAGTGAAATTTCAATTATGGTTAGAAGAAAAAAATGGAAAATGATACTTTGACAACCTATGAAGTTGTATACAACTCTTAATATGATGGATTTAGAAATAAATATATATAAAAAGGGTAGGTTTGGAGATATGAAAAAAATATTAAAATAATAATATTGGAAGTTGTAATGTGATTGTATGAAAAAATGTAGATTGTCAATATATCATTATAAAAAAAAGTTATGATATTTTGACACCCATGCTCCATCGTACACCCACAATAAATATTAATATTTATAATAAAAAAATTAAAAAAAATCTCCTTAATAAAAATAAAAATAAAAACATTTTTGTAAAATAAATACATAAGATATTATATGTCAGGTTGTGTGGTTTGTATAAATAGAACATTTTGGTTCTCTTTGTTATCTTGAAGGAAGGTGGGTCTTTAGCATATATTCCATGCTTTCTTCTAACGCTCCAAATCTGTAGATACAGCAGTTTCACCTATAAATGAACCCTAGCGCT
>Ga0123342_1009599_pt1 | contig 11508 bp, 5 predicted proteins | sample Turbeawhitnodule_FD_89960 | JGI IMG/M metagenome (GOLD analysis project Ga0123342, IMG submission 89960) | Root nodule microbial communities of legume samples collected from Mexico - Turtle bean Mexico white nodule | ecosystem: Host-associated > Plants > Roots > Nodule | place: Mexico: Nepantla... | reverse complement strand
TTTTTTTTTAATTTAAATTTTTTTAAATTTTTATATATATATATTTTTATTTAAAAAAAAATATATATCAAATATAAAAAAGAGAAACTCTATATATATATATATATATATATATATATATATATATATATATATATATATATCGATTAAGTTCATCGATTATGAAAGCATGTGTTTTAATCTTTAATCATGATAATATTTTAGTTGTTTAAATTTACTTCTTATGGGCTTAATCAACATACATTATTCTTTATTTTATACACTTTTATATGATGCCCCTTTACAAAATTATTAATTTGGTTTTGAAAATTACTGATACTTATTTTAACCCGAAATTTCACAGTAGTTTATTTATTTTGTTGACATATTTGTTACAAAAATGTTTTATTAACACCCTATGTCACTGACACAGACTTGACACCGCTTGCGTGACATTAATTGACGCTGCAAACGTGACATTTGGTGAGGATGTGACACTGGCTATATATTATAATATATGACTCGTAGCACACCCGTGTGTCTGTAAGTGGCTACTTACGTGACGCACGCAAAAATGGTTCCTCCACATATACTAGCAAACGCAAAACTGGTTACCCGTGTGTTTGTAAGTGGTTACCTATGTGACATTTATGGTCACCCACTCTTCATGAAAAAAAATCAATTTTTTTTAATAAAAATCATATATTACATCGGTTAAGTGACTTAATCGATGTAAAAATCATATATTACATTGATTAGATGGTTTAACCGATGTAGGTTTCTTCACATATATTGGCACACACAAAACTGGTTACCCGTGTATGTGTAAGTGGTTACCTATGTGATGTTTATGGTCACCCACTCTTCATGAAAAAAAATTAATTTTTTTTAATAAAAACCATATATTACATCGGTTAAGTGACTTAATCGATGTAAAACTCATATATTACATCGATTAGATGATTTAACCGATGTAGGTTTCTTCACATATACTAGAACACGCAAAACTGGTTACCCGTGTGTCTGTAAGTGGTTACCTATGTGACGTTTATGGTCACCCACTCTTCATGAAAAAAAATCAATTTTTTTTAATAAAAACCATATATTACATCGGTTAAGTGACTTAATCAATGTAAAAATCATATATTACATCGATTAGATGGTTTAACCGATGTAGGTTTCTTCACATATACTGGCACACACAAAACTGGTTACCCGTGTGTCTGTAATTGGTTACCTATGTGACGCTTATGGTCACCCATCTTCATGAAAAAAATCATTTTTTTAATAAAAACCATATATTACGTCGGTTAGATGGCTTAACCGATGTAGGTTTCTCCACATATACTGGCAAACGCAAAACTGATTACCTGTGTGTCTGTAAATGGTTACCTATGTGACGTTTATGGTCACCAACTCTTCATGAAAAAAATCAATTTTTTTTAATAAAAACCATATATTACATCGGTTAGATGGCTTAACCGATGTAAAAGTCATATATTACATCGGTTAGATGGCTTAACCGATGTAGGTTTCTCCACATATACTGGCACACACAAAACTGGTTACCCGTGTGTCTGTAAATGGTTACCTATGTGACGTTTATGACCCACCCACTCTTTATGAAAAAAAAATCATTTTTTTAATATGGGCCATATATTACATCGGTTAGATGACTTAACCGATGTAATATGGGTCATTCTGAGTAAAACAAAATATATTACACTGGTTGTTTGTAAGAACCGATGTAATATATTATTTTTTACCCTATTTTGAAGATCGCGCTGCTCATTCGCGCGCAATCTCACTCTATCACATCATTGCCACATCTGCAGCGTCAAATGTATGTCATGTGCAAAAGGTGTCAATATATCGAGACTCTATTTATTATGCAATGAAAAAAAAAATCACAATAAAAGAATAGTTATTCAAACTTTATCATAGTAAGGATAAAATTTAAAAAACGTAATAGAAACTGTTACCAACACTAATATATTAATAGTAGTATAGATAATGTTATTTATACTTTTAAAAAATATACTATTTCATCAAATTTAAATTTTTCTATAAATTTAACTAGAATCATATTAATTAAATATATTAAAAAATATCTGAAATACATAAATTAAAGTGAAAACAACATTCAATTTTCATTAATATATATAATTATATTATGTATAGGAGTTTTTAAAATATACTTTTAACACATAGAAAATCTGTATATTAAAAAATAAGTTTATGATTAACTCATTATTATATAACTAGTTTGTAATGGGAGGATTGTCCATTTATATTGGTATTTTTGCATTAGTAATTTTTAATAATTACATCACTTCACTTTCCCACATTAATCATTGCTTGAACATATAAATTTTTTCTTAATTTTTTTGAGACTAAGGTCTTGACTCAATTACTATCAACAACATTTGAGACTAATGTTTCAACTCAATTATATTTTCATCAGCCTCAAAGACTGTAATACTTTCTTCCACTTCATCTTCAATAGTAGTTTTAACATTCTTGACTACATAGGCTGATATTCGAGATAAAAAGCTTGAACATTATTCTTTACTCATCATCATTCAGTAGCCATTACACCTATGACTTTGTCTTCAGTTCTCAGATCCTTTACTACTTCTTCGAGAGTTTTTGTATCATTGCATCTTGAATCCTTTATATGGATCTATTTTCTCAATAAAATCTTAAGTATCTTAAAACAAAAAAAAAAAACTTCGTTAAAATCATATTTCTTCAAAGGCAAATCAACATGTGAAACATATGCAATATAATTCTTTCGAGCAACATTACTCACTTTGAAATGTCCATCTCGATTCCACAGGAACACCCTTTGATGCTAAGTTAATGTGACTGCTCTACTCCTTGAGGGGTTTTCACTAAAATACGAAAGCATAATGTTATGAGGCTTAAGTCCTCCAATTTTTAACCAAACTCTTTTAGCATTGATTTGGGTAAAATGTTAGTAGTTGTTCAACCATTTATAAAAATTAAGAAATGCACAACTTTGATTTAAAAATCTTGAGAGCACAAATGACTATGAGAAAATGTTTTAAAAATCTTGAGAGCACAAATGACTATGAGAAAATGTTTAGAAAAGCTCAATATATAACTGTTCATTTCAAATTTATTATTTAATTTTTTATATTATTTTATTTTTTATTATTGTTAATGATTATTAATTATTAATTCTCTATTTCTTTCATTATTATTTAATACTCTATTTCAACTGAAAGGACATGTTGTTTGAGACACACGGAAACATCAAGAGTCATGATTAATATTTGGCTATAAATAGGTAACATAGTTTGGTTTTTTATTATTTAGAATCCAACTTTCTTTCCTCCTTGCTTCTTGTTGCTCTCTCTATTATTCACTTTCGTGAAGCCCACTGCTGAAGAAATTCTTAGACTTGACACGCGAGGTCTATTTTGCTCAATGAACATCCGCGGTGAAGTATGTATCTTTATTTTCTTAAATTTCCACTTTTACACAGTTTCTTCAGTTCCTGACTTTTTATTGTTTATTTAAAAATGTATAGCTTGGGTATGTTGACGATGCATTCACGATTGAGTTTCAAAAAGAACTTGGTGAGAAGTGGACCCTTGCAGATAGTGCAGGGAACGTCAATATAGTACATTATAACGAGGATTTATTGTCTCCCAAAATGTTGTGTGGATGGTGGACTTCGAGTGATTTTTATGGCTTTAAAGGCGACCACTATATCATATTCTGTTACATCGGTCAAAACGTTTTCCATATAACTATTTACATGGGAGAGGTCTTTGAAAGTGGTGTAAATCGTTATTTGGAAGAAGTTGAAGGGAGGGAATTGTTGACCATTGGTCCCTTTGACCATTTTTCCATAAAGTTGTCTCTGTTACACATCTATGCCAGTTATCTGGTGAGTTTAGTATTCCTTTTTTTTTTAAATGTCGTGCCTTATATTCTATTTCTTTTGTTGACTTATTATTTCCATGTTCTTGAAGAATATTCCTGCTCCATTTGCGGAATATCTTCGCAAAGGGAGATTTAGAAAGGTTAGCCTACATGGACTGCTGAAGGAGGTCGAATGTAAGGTCTTAAAAGAAAGGTTTCCTGCTAGAACCATTAAACTTGGCAGCGGCTGAAAGATTTTTTTGTCGTCTTCATTCTTTCCGTGAAGGTCACAAAATTATCTTTGAATCATATAGCAGGAACTCTTCTTCTCATATCAGAGTTTTGCTACTGATGCCAAGTCATTATGTTAGCAAACACAGATAATTTTATTTCTTATATTTTTAGGCTAATCGTTTCCATTGCTTTTAAACAAAGACAAATATTTATTTTTTTTTAGTTTATTTAAGAACTATTACTTATTTTTTGTGGTTTCACTTTGTTGGAAACCATAACAGTTAATTAGTCTTAATGTTTATGTTTATTATTATTATTATTTAATTATTTTTTATTGTATTTTTTCCCTGCATTACTTGCAATATGCATACATAATGTGTTAAACTTTTCATTCATTATCTAACATATTTATAATGTGTTGGCATAATTTGATATGTTTAACGCTATAACAATTTCTAGTACATTAAACTCATAAAAACTATTTCATGATTTTTTCTTATTTATTATTTATTTTGACTTAATATTCTAAAATTTTGATTGTGATTATATTGTTCATTATTAAGTATTCAATGATGTATTCAATTGTTTGACGGTTTAGCATAGATCTGGTGAGGAATCCATGTTTACTCCACTGTATTCACTTTTTTTTATCAATTCTATTTTATTGTACTTCAAAATTTTCATGATATTCATGTGTTATCATTTGTCATTATATTTGGTTTGAATTTATATAAAAAAGGGTGGACGCATAGTTTAATGTGTCATTCACCGAATCATGTTTCTGAACACACATTTTTTTTTTATCCATTTTACATTAACTGGACTTCATATAATGTAATTATTTAAACTTTTTACATTATTTCTTATTTTTAATTACAATAAATAGTGCAAGATATTTTTTGAGATGGACCTACAACACAAGTTGGTGGTCAAGAGTCGTATTTACTTTTATAATTTTTATGTGAACTTTATATTAGATAGGACTTTGGATAATTGAAAATAGTTCAAATTATTGTAATGTACATGTTGTTTACAAAATTAATTCATTTTACCTACATTCCAAAGTTATGTAATTTGGTGTTGTATTTTTTATAGGATATATTTAATTCTAATGCGTTACTTTTTAAATTTTTTTAATTTATGGACAATTATAAATTGTAATAATTTTTTTTTAAAACTAAATCAAAGTTGAAAATGTCAAATACCATAAAAAAATGTCTAAGAAATTTGAAAATAGCTGATGAAATTACATTTTAATTTTTTTAATTCTTAATTTTTACCACTTTCTATTTGGTTAACATGCATAATAAGGCACCTACACTAATATATGGTTTTTAAATTTTCATTCTTCATTACTACCTCATGCATATTGTATCTAACATATATCGTATCGTTTATTTTTTATTGCTACCCCTCATATACATATTGTATACCATATCGTTTATTTTTGTAACTATGAAATGAATTAAACATAGTCACATCAAAATAAAACTTCATTCAGAGAGCTCATTTTATAATGAAGAGTATTCAAATAAAAGGTATATTTAGTTAATGTATTTTATTATTTTCATATTTAATAAATTTTATTTAATTATTTTTTTAACATTACAGTATTCATGAAAATCTGATATTCAAAGGAGAGATTTTACCATCATCCTGAATGATCAATAATTTTGTTCATAATAATTTTATTTTTGCTCAATTTTATCTATTCTCAATTATTTAGTAATAATTGATTGTAATATATCAACATTATTTCTCTTTACTTTTTAATATTATAATATTATAAATTAAGTATATAATTTTACACCTATGATCCTGTAGTGTTTTAAATTATTAACTATAGTTAAATTTTTCTATATTGCGTTTTTAATATACCCATCATATCTATTTTTAATTTATATGATTTTTACTTAATTTAATTTTAACTTATAATTCATTGTATAACTAATATTACAATTTAATATCTTACCTTTAAGAAAAACAAATTTAATCTAATATTATAATATTAATATTTAAATATGATATTTTCAATGCACGGGTCAGGTACTACTAGTGTTATTATATTTGATTTTACGAGGGAGGACGAAGAATACTCCAAACTAGTTGCGATCATCTTTGTTTAATGGAAACCAAAAAACAAACCCAACCAACCTTCCATTCTCCAATTGCTTCTCACTTCTCTTCCTAAACATGGCTTCTCTCCCATTCCTCTCGCAAATTTCCCACTCTCTTTCCTTTCCGCCACATCGCCACCGCTTCCATCGCCATTTCCCCACCGCTCTCGCTGCTTCCTACCAATCTGCAGCCTCCGCAGGTGCGTTTTCTGGACTCTCGCTGCTTCCTAATCAATGTTGATTTTCGAAACTAATGGTGCGTTGACATTGCAGATTCTAAAACTGAAGTATCTCGTGTTCCGGTTTTGACTTCCTCCGAGGTCTAATCTTTTTTTGTACTCTCAATTTTTGTTTGTGGTTCGGGTTAGGACTTGTTATGACTGGAGAATATTCTCTGTTTGCTGTTTTTTTTTTTGTTAACTATACTGTTACCGGATATTTATCAATTTTGTTCACGACTAATCTCTCTTCTAACTACCTTCAAAAATAAACGGGTGAGGTTGAGGTAGATGTAAACTATTTTGTAAGATGATAATGGTGACTATCCTATATCCGTTAAAAGGGTCATAGAGCCTGTTATCTATGCAGCTAGCCCAGGGTGCATTGGAGAAAAAAAAATCCAGCCCATTATATAAGTAAGATAATTCTCACTTTTATTGAGTTAGACCTAAATTATTTAAAAGATTAATCACTTTGTTTAGATTTTCAACCATGTTTTCAGAAAGCACTAATTTGGAATTTCACAAAGGACTTGTTGATTATCAATGGTTGTTTAATTGCCAATCTTCGATGAAATTCACTATATACGTGACTAGATGTTTGTGGATAATGTAACAGTGATATAATTCAATGTACTCAACAAACTTTTTTTATCTCATATCATTTTAGAAAGTGAATTTTTCAAGAAAGGTCTAAAAGTTATGATTGTGACAAAAAAAAATTTGTATGGCTGAAGTAAAGATAATTATGTTTGTAACCATAGTGAAATTAGAAAGGGAAAATCATTATTTTTAATATGTGATTTCAGTATTACTTACTAACTGCATTTTTTTCGTATGTTTCTTTTTTCTTCTTTTGAACGCACAAGGCCTATGAAAGGCTAAAATCATTTAGAGAAAAGATAAAGGGCAAGCAACAGTTTCTTGCTATGTATTCTAGTATTTTTGATGGGATAACAACAGACCCAGCCGCTATGGTTATTCCTATGGATGACCACATGATCCATAGGGGCCACGGTGTGTTTGATACTGCTGCAATAGTGGATGGGTTAGTGATTTCCACCTCAAAATGATATTTACTCTTTTGTTTTCTATTTTCTAAAGCAATCAAATGGTGTATTGTGTGCATTATAGATACCTATATGAGCTAGATCAACACCTTGATCGCTTTTTAAGTTCAGCATTCATGTCTAAAATAGATCCCCCATTTGATCGTGGAAGCATAAGGAGAATACTAATACAAACTGTAAGTGCTTCCAAGTGTAGAAAAGGATCACTAAGATATTGGCTCTCAGCAGGACCTGGTGACTTTCAGTTATCTCCCTCTAACTGCCACCAGTCAAGTCTTTATGCAATAGTAATACAGGATCTGTCACCATCGTCGCTTAATTCCAGGGGAGTTAAAGTTGTTACTTCATCTGTTCCCATTAAACACCCCAAGTTTGCCATTACTAAGAGTGTGAATTATCTTCCAAATGTGCTCTCAAAGGTTGAAGCTGAAGAAGCTGGTGCTTTTGTAGGCATTTGGCTTGATGATGAAGGTTTTGTTGCAGAAGGGCCTAATATGAATGTGGCCTTTGTCACTAAAGAGAAGGAACTAATAATGCCTCACTTTGACAAAATTTTGAGTGGCTGCACAGCTAAGAGAGTTTTAACCCTTGCCGAGGGTTTGTTAAGCGAGGGTAAGCTTAAGGGGATAAGGATGGAAAATGTGACTGTTGAAGAAGGTAAAAAAGCAGATGAAATGATGCTTCTTGGCAGTGGAGTTCTTGTTTGCCCTGTAGTGCAGTGGGATGAACACGTTATTGGTGATGGTAAGTGCTTTTACTTCTCGCTGCAAAAGGTTATACGATTTACTGTATGTTTGGAGGGAACTTCTATGTAAGTACTTTTAAAAAACTAGGAAAGAAAAATTAAATTAGTTTCTCCAGAAGTTAAAATTAACTTATGCATGAGTTAAAAAATCAGATTTTGGAATAGTGGATAGGAAATAGTTTTTATAAACTAAGGCACGCCTAAGTAAATTTTGGAATATGAAGAAATTGATTTAATTTTTTCTTCTTATTTTTCTCATAAAAGTGGTTATGGAGAAGTTTCTCCAAACAGATCTTGCATGTATGCACTCTAGTAAATTATGCGTATGCTTTTCTTTAGTCTTCTCCAAGGCATCAGTTGACTGAATTAACAGGAACTTCTTAGTGGAGTTAGAAGATTCTATTCTTTTTGTGTTTTGTTCTGTTGTTCTTCAATTATATGAATATGATTCCAAAGAGAATTGAAACTAGGTTTGGGAAGTTAATGGTTAGAGATAGGAACCAATTGAAAACGGCTATTGAAAACAGAACAATGAAACCTAGAAAAAGTAAGCGCTACAAAATGTTTGATAAGTTTAAAGACGATTGTCACAATAATTTATAAGTCTTGATTACATAATGAAGGAAACAATCCTTGGAGAGAGATATTCTCAATATTTTGTCAAAAAATAATTTTTCATTTTCTGAATTCAAAAATAAATTAGTTTTAGGATTTGTCTCCTTTACAAGTAAATAAAAGAAAAATAAAATCTCTATATCACAAGCAAAACTAATTTGTCCCAGAAGTTAAGTGGAGCGCATTCTAAACTTATGGTTTTAATTTCAAATTTTATCCCAAGAATTATACTAGTAATTTTATTTTAACTTTCCAAACATGTTATACATGTAATTAGTCTAGTCTTCTCAAAGTTTTGTCTTACATCTGAATTGTGAATTGTTGATAATAATGGTAAACATAGGATCCTGCTAGGTCAAGGGAATGTCTGTCAAGCTTTCTTTGCCACATATTCGGTCATGTTGATAGATTGATCATGCAAATGAATCTTCCTTAATGCATTTTTTTTCTCTGATTCTCCAGTCTCCACACAAGATTTTATCTCCAAAAGTTTTACGTTTGATTCTTAGACGGTTAAACTTGAAAATGGTCATGGTATATTGTTTGGTCGAGGTCTTTTGACCTGAAATATGTTAATCATTACATAAACAGATTCGATCTTGCTTGTTTTTGTGAACTGTTGCTAACTTGCATTGTGCGTTCCTTGTCAGTGTATGGGACCCTTTAGTTAGGATTGACTCTCTTGATTTACAGTTCGGTTGGTCCATCACAGAGAGCTTTTGTAATCATTATCTGAGTAAATTTTATGTATCTTCTCATGAGCTGATTGATTGTTATGCATTCCTTGTAGGCAAAGAGGGCCCTGTAACACAGGCTCTCTTCAATCTAATTGTTGATGACATGAAATCAGGACCCTCAACTGTTCGTATACCGGTTCCATATTGACACAACATTTTTTCCTTTTCCTTCTCTACGTTTTGTAATGAAGATTCACCATCAGTAGTTGTGATGCCCCAACCCCAAGAGGGATGCCTATTAGTCTTGTAAGAATCAGTATTCCATGGAGCTTAGTTTTCAAATGTGTTTCTGTGGTTTGGTGTCATGAACCGTTCTTGTTGAGACTTGCTTCTGATATCCGTGTGTACTTTTGAATATTGTTGAAATTTTTTGAATCACATAAGTTTATCTACAATGTTACAGTTACACTGTTAGTCAAGAGCTGTTCGACAAATAAGATCTAAAGTTTGAAGATACACAACACAGACAAAGCATTTAAAGCTCCATCCGGAAGATTTTCCATAACTAATTTGTGAATCAACTAAAAAATTTCCTTGATAAAATTCAACTGGTGGCAAAATGGCATGACACTTTTTCCGCAAGTATTGCACCTTCATATTTTTTTTGGCGCAGCTCTTTATTACAATATAATAACAAAAATGCCTTTTGAAATCCTTGTATATTTAGAATATTTGTTCTAGAAATGTAATTAAAACCTTCCGAAATATTTTATGGAGAGTTTATGAAATCTTCCGGAAAGCTTATTTGGAAAGCATTCTCTTGTTTGGAAATTAACTTTTTAATCACAGAATAGCTGCGTCCTGAGGACTGCGGTGAATGACCCTTTCTTTGGTTGGTATTGTTTGCGATCAGAGATGCACTTATACAAATGACTTTAGGCAATTACGTCAGGTTCCAAAAAACATATTCTGAAATTTATTTTATGAATTTTGAAAAGTGTTCTAGAAAAATATAGTGGAATAGATAATTCGAAACTCACTTTAAAAAAAGAGAGTAAAATAGGCATTTTCAAAATTGTAAAGGTACAAAATCAAATTGAGGGGGTATAAGAAGAAATGCCATGATTTTAGAGATCTATACAAATGATTTTAGAGACTTCTTAACTGGCTATGGTGAAGTGATAGAGGCTTCTTCTTCCCTGCATCCCCATGATTTTAAATATTCCAACATTACCCTTGACCTAAAATTTGAAAAGGGCACCGTTCTGCATTTCCACAATCACGGATCATCTTTATCCATGGGTATCAACTGCTGTAGAGGTTCTTCATAATTGTTGGGAGCAAAGTGAAAGAGTACGCAACGTTGCCGAAGTACTGTTTTGGTTATAGAGGTAAGAGTTAAGTTTTTTGTTAAGGAGCACGGTGGTTATGGAGATTTCAGGATTACCAGATACCGGGATCCGGTAATATATTCCGGATTCATGAATCTAGAATTAATTAAATTATTTGTTTCGGATGAGGGGTGTTCCGGAAGGTAAAATGTCATAAATTGTAGTTTCTCGAATTGCTAAATCTGGAAGCCTAAATTGCATTACGGATTGGTGGATCCAAAATTGTTTTTTGTGTTATGGATTCCTGAATCTGGAATGCATCACTTGCATTATGGATTTATGAATCCAGAATTATTTTTTTGTGTTATGGATTCCTGAATTCGAAATGGTCTTTCTGAATTATGGATTGTTGGATCCAAAATGATTTTTTTGACTTATGGATTCATGGATTCGGAATGCAATAATTTTGTTTCATTTTGTTTATTTGTAGAAGCATGGATAGTAGTGAAGAATTTGAACAAGAATTATATGATGGTGTGGATGTGTGGGATGATGATGATATTGAGAAGTCATTATCTAAATCGAAGGGATATGAATGTACAAATGCGTTTACTACAGATGAGGTAAA
>Ga0123342_1009598_pt1 | contig 11509 bp, 12 predicted proteins | sample Turbeawhitnodule_FD_89960 | JGI IMG/M metagenome (GOLD analysis project Ga0123342, IMG submission 89960) | Root nodule microbial communities of legume samples collected from Mexico - Turtle bean Mexico white nodule | ecosystem: Host-associated > Plants > Roots > Nodule | place: Mexico: Nepantla... | reverse complement strand
TGCCTTTTTGTTCGGTTCAATTTGACAATAATTGGATCTTCTATATGAGTTTGTGTTTTGGCACTAGTTTTGGTGAGTTCTTGTTCATAGAACCTTGATCCATTTCTATGATAAAGTGCCTGGCTCTTAACCAACTCAAGATGATTCCTAAGAATGTCAAGAATCATTCTAATTGTGCTAGTGGAATCACATCACCAAGGATGCTACACTTGAAGGGTCATCTCAACAAGCAAATAAAGATCTCACTAATAGGAGGAATGGACAAGGGCCAAAACATTTAAAGTTCTTCTTATTAGTCTTTTCAAAAGATGAGGCCCAAGCCCAAGAAACCCAAGCCCATGAAGGCCATGCCCAAGCCCAACCCATGAGGAGCAAGGCCAAGCATTAATAAATGAGCATCAATGGATGTCTCTTTTTGTAATTACTTTTGTGTAGTTTTTAGTAGAACTTTAAAAGGAATGTGTAGATATTAAATAAGAGGTGTTAATGTACAAAACAAAGTCAGACCTTCCATGTGACCTAAAGAGTAGGTGTAGATATAGTTTTAGGAGGTGTCAAAATAGGAAAGCATGTCACACTTCTCATGTGACTTGTAGATTGGCGCCGAATTTGGTTAGTCTTGGTTTGAATTTTGCCTTTTCATTTTCAGCCCTTTTCTACTATTAAAGGAGGTGCCATGCTGATGGAAGAGGGCCAAGATCAACACCCCATGAAAGACAAGAGCCAAATCGAGAGTGTTTAGAGCCAAGTGAAGAGCATCTAGTGCAAGGTGAAGGGCGTCTAGCGCAAAGGGGAGAGCGTCTAGGACCTATTACTAGGTCCATGGCCAAGCGAATCCATGAAGACTTGGGCCAAGCTACGGATGGAAGAGAAAGCTACTTGTACATGCTACATGAAGGCCCATCAAGAGTAGCTTAGTATTAGTTGTAGTATAAATAGCACAAACTTGATTCCATGAGGATTTGACCTAGATTTGCTAAGGATTTGCTACGTTCTAGAAGGATTCCTCCACTAGGCCGCCCATGTGCCATGGTTTCCTTGTGATGTCATTTACATTTCATTTAGAAGGCATTTGTTTATCATTAGGTTAACCTTTATGGTCCTCCTTAGCCTATAAAAGGGGGAGCCAACATCATGTATTTTCAAGATTGAATAGAGTATTGTTATGCTGCCAATTTTGTGTCATACACTACTCCTTGCCTAGCATCTAGGTTTTAATCTTCACTTCACCACCTTCAAAGGGGTTGGCCGAACCTCCCCAATTCCACACTCTTCATGCACCTTCAAGGCACTCACACTTCTTAGGAAGGCCTTGCTCATCTCCTCCACTAAGCTTCCGCAACCTTCATCTCCAAGAAGCAAAGAAGAGCTCATAGGAATGCCATCACATGCTCTTGTAAAATCAGAATTTGAAATTTAAGAAAGGTTACTATACACAAATTTGTTCTTATTCCTCTTGTCTTTTCCTTCTCAATTTTGCACTTATAGCTTCATTTGATTCGGTAATTGTATTCAATTCTTTGTATTGTTTTCGGTTCAATATGGAATGGCACTCAATCTTGAGTTTGGTTCATCTTATGGAAGGCTTTGTTCTCCAATGATGTTTCCTTAAGTTCCTCCACTTGTACCGATTTGTTTGTCTTTGATTATAACTCCTATTTGTCATCTTTCTTCACATATATTGTTGTTTTCATATGCTAAAAAGTGTGTATGCTTGATTCAACTCACATCAGTAGGTCCTTTGCTTCCTCGTTCAGATCGAGGTCTGATTGGAGTCTGATCGTCATCCATGTCTCTATTAAAAAAATTAGGTAACAAACATTAGTTAATTTGCATTGAAAGAAAATCATATAAAACAAATACATAAAATTCTAATCGTGTATTATCAAAAAAAATTCTAAATTTATTACCATGTTGGGTTCAATGTTCATATGCAAATTCCTTCACTATGGTCTTTATGGGTTGCATGTACATCATCAATTACTTCGTCATCTTTATTAATTATCATTGGTGTGAATGAACGGGGGTCACCATTTTCAATATCATTTATGGCCTCCCCTTATTTTTTCCCGTGTAAAACGACATACCAATGTTCTGACGTAGGATCTTTAACGTAGAAAACCTAAGATGTTTGTTAAACCATTATAAATGGCTCATCTCGATACCTTATCTTTCAAAAGTCCACTAGTGTGAATCCTGATTCATCAATTTTAACCCCACTTTTATTGTCAACCCATTTACACTTGAAAACTAAAACGGAAAAATTAGTATAGTCAACCTCTCATATCTCTTCTATAAACCCATAGTATGACATTGATCCAAGTAGAGGATTTGTATCTTTCGAAGTGGAAAAATGCAATGACTCGGCTTCAAGAGTAACACCAGAATTTTGAACTGTACTCATTTCATCCATAGACTTCGTGTAAAATATACAATTGTTCACTTCGTACGTTGTACAAGAAATGACATCAAATTTCAATCCAGCAGCCAACCAGGTCAAGGTCTCCGATGTCGTGGAATCCTTTAACACCTCATCTTTAAACCAAGGCATGAAAGTTCTATTATGTTCCATCAAGACCCATTTCTCTTCTTGTCTTGGGTTATTTGCCTTCACAACGGCTTTATGAGCTTTTATGTAAGGTATAGCTACATCTGTGTTGTTCAATATATACAAATGTGCTTGCAAGACTTCTAATCGAGATTCGCTTACAATATTCACACCACGCAAACATTTACTTGTAGAATGCCTGTGGTGCCATGAATTAGCTGGAAGACCTATTGAATTTGCTTTTGACATGTACTCTGAACAAAATTCAATACTTTCTTCAGCTATGTACCTTTCAATCATTGAACCTTCTGCACGATAATGATTTTTCACATAACCTTTCAAAATTTTCATATACCGCTCAATAGGATATATCCATCTTAAGTACACTGGTCCACACAATATAACCTCTCTTACTAGATGCACAACTAGATGAACCATGATGTCAAAATAAGATGGACGAAAAAACATCTCCAATTCACACAAGATAACAACAATTTCATCTTGAAGTTCATATAGTTCTAATGGATCAATGACTTTACAACAGATGGAAGAAAAGAATGAGCACAAACAGGTTATGGTATGTCTAACATTTTCTGGTAAGATTCCACGAATAGTTATCGGCAACAACTGTTGCATCAAGATATGGCAATCATAAGACTTTAACCCAATTAACTTCAAATCTTGCATTGACAATAGACTCTTCACATTTGAGGAATGTCCTTGTGACACTTTCACACCTTTTAGACATTGACAAAAACTTACTTTTTGATACTTTTGACATGGTGTAACAGGCTGAGGGCAATATGTACGCTTTCCCATTTCTATAGGTGCCAAATTGCCTCGTATGTTCATCTCAATCAAATCTAAACGAGCATTTAGACCATCCTTCGTCTTCATATTAATGTTAAAAAGTGTACCAATTAAGCTATCACACACATTCTTCTTGTTTCTGTCGGTTGACCCGAAACGCTTTCGTGCACCTACGTCACTCTTACGTCCAGAATCCCTGCATTTGCACGTGCCTTTCCTGTGATGATTGCCTGAAAACACAAAGACAAAGGGTGCCCTAAAGGTCGTTTGCACTCCACGCTCAATTCAGTACTAGGGCTAGGAAACACCAAATTGTATCACTGTTACTGTGTGTGTTAAGCGACATAAGGGAATAGCGTACCTTTGCAAAGTTTGTTACCTTACTATTTATAGACTGAAACTAGGGTCCTCGTGATCTATGCTTCTCCCTTACTGATGACTGACGTGAGATCTGGGGCCCACCTATTGTGGCCCAGCTCTACTGTTTGGGTTCCCAATGTCCGATCTCTCCACACTGTCTAGTGGCACGTCGGTACATCCTGATGACCGATGTCTGACCACTCTTTGGCTTCTTGGTGCATGTGCCTTGCGAGATACCGGCTCACGCTGCTCGTGGGACCCGCTTATGTGGCACCAACATTACCAGTGGTCAACAACGCCTAAGGACTGGTCGGTACACAAGTCCTTGCCTTGGGTGACCTACGTGGCTCTGTGTGACATGACGTAAATACTGCGCCAAAGTGACGTCTTTCTGGGCCTGCCTTATCTGTGCACACGTGTTTTTTATCAACGGCTAGGGCTTAACGTTGTTTACGCTTCTTTGTTTGCCTTTAAACTTTCGAAAACGCGTGCGTCCAATCACTTGTTCCATCATCCTCTGAAACTCTTGATTGTTTCGCCTTCTTCCTCAAGCATTCTTGCGTTTCCTCCACACATTCCAGCATCTTCTTGCTATCCGATCGAAGGTACGAACTCTGACTATTGTCCGCACTCTTTTATTGATTCTGATTCTGGATAACTGCTTGTGCTGTTTAATCTTTGTATCGGTCACCCTCTGTTTCCGGGTTTCCTTCGAGTTAAGGTTCAAGAAACCCGAAACTCTGGGGGAGCTGATTCTTGTTAGTGTAATACCGCGTTTACGCGCTTTGCCTCCGTGCATTCGCATGTTTCATCTCTGTGATTCTCTTGTATTTCTGAATATTTGCACGCAGGTATGGTTCTGAGTGAAGAGAAGTAGGCCAAACTGACTGATATCCTCGCTCACCTCCGTGGGATTTCGAGGGATGTGGGCACTTCTAGGCACCATGCCCTTGCTTTCGCCGCTATCGCGCCTTCGCCTACTCCTTCCACTCTTGGAGTTGCGGTCCCTCTCGCTGTCGTCCAATCGTCTCCCACTCCACTTCCTTACAAGGGTAAGGCGATAGTGATCAAGTCAGACGAGAACTCCGCCGAGAGGCCAATCTCTAAGAGGCCGAAGCCTACGCCGGCGATGGCTTCCCATTCCTCTTCTACCGGCCGCTCTGTTTCGCCCCTGGACCGCACGACCAATGTTCCCCTATTTCCTGACTTTCGTGGGACGAGTGCTTCTGGGACTCCTCCTGCTCTTGAGCTGCCCCTTGTCCTACAGCACGCCCTTAAGGGCTTCCAACTAGGGGTGATTGTGGACTTGGATGAGGCTGCTGCGAGGGAGAGACTGGGCTTCAATTTTGGGGCTCTTCTTGCTCAGTCCAACACTCTACTAACCAGGCCCAAACCGAGGGTAACAGAGGCCAAGACAGGAGAAGAAAAATACCTACTGGCTCGTTCGTTTGCTGCCCACGAGGCTGCACTGAAAAAGGAGTTGCCTCGCCTTCGCCGTTCTGAAGAAGATCTCTCTAAACAACTTCACGCTAAGTGCCAAGAGGATATTGAGCTGGTGGCAAGAGTTCTGCCCCTGCAGATTCGGGTCTTCGAGCTAGAAGAGGCTGCTGAGGTGTCCAAGTCCAAGATTACGAGGCTTGAACGAAGGTCCATCGATCGAGAGGTGCAACTGGGTCAAGTGGAGGTCGAACTTCATCAACAAGCTAAGAGGCTTGAAGAAGCTGAGGTTGAGTTGACCGAAGATGTTCTTGATGCTTATGACGCAGGCTTCGGGGACACCCTTGCTCAAGTTGCTTGCGCACATCCTGGGATGGATATTACGCCCTTCACAACATCAAACTGTGTTGAAAACGGGTAAATCGTTCCCAGGGTCCTCCCTTAACTTGTATTTGGTCATCAGACAAACTCTTTATTATTTGCTCCAAACTTTACTTTCTCGAACATATAGCTGCTTTCATTTCTCTGAATCGAAAACTTCTCTTTGACTTGCTTAATTGCTACCTCATGGTGCCTGGCACCAAGACATTTCTTCTAGCGTTTTGTTGTATGTTCCCCTCATCGTGAGGAGGGGTTTTAACTGTGAACTAGGTCGTTCCTCCTTGGCGTTCTTGCTTAAAAGGAGAGGTGTTCTTTACGAACCTACTTCTCTACTTTCGAGGCCTCTAATCGCAAGGAGAACAAAACTCCCAACTGACCTCGGCTTCGCTCAAAGACGCGGAGGATTTATCTGGTGAATCCTTTTGTTCAACCTTGGCGTTCTCACTTGAGAGGGGAGGTGTTCTCTCGCGAACCTACCTCTTAACTCTCAAGACTTCTAACACAAGGATGCTCTTTAACTGACCTCGGCTTCGCTCAAAGGCGCGAAGGATTTATCTTGCGTACTATTTCATTTTAACCATGGCGTTTTCACTCAAGATGGGAGGTGTTCTCTTGCGAACCTACCTCTCCGCCCATAAGACTTCTAACACAAGGGAAACAAGTTCTTAACTGAATTGTACATAACTCGCGAAAATATTTCAATCGAAACTTATTTGGTGACCTCGTTAAAAAACCCTTATAAGGGAAAAAGAGTGTCCCTTAATACCATGTACAATCGTTCCTGCTTAACTGAAATAAACCTTGAAGTTGGCCGCATTCCATATGCAAGGAACCGAGCCCTGCTTCAGCGCCTCAAGTTTGCACACTTCGTCCCGAGGATCTCTGTTCTTCTGAACGAAATGACCCGTACGGGGGAGACCTGATGTGAGACCAATGGGGCTGCCTTCTCCGGTACCTGGTGTCTTTCTTCAGGTCCTTGGCATACTCTGCTTCCCCTGTGTGCTGGGGTCTAGTGGTGACCATAGATACCCCTCTCATTCTTTTGAAGCTTTTCTCGTAACACCTCTTGGCCTCCTTCTGATCTGACTTGATGGTAATCACCTTTCCTGTCAAGTCTGGTAGCTTCATCTTCATGTGCCTTGTCGACGGCACCGCCCCCAACCTATTCAGCGTTGGTCTGCCCAATAACATGTTATAAGCTAAGAAAGCATTGACGACAAGGTACTTGATGTTCTCCGTACGAAACGTGGTACCATCCGTGAAGGTGGTCCTCAACTCTAGGTATCCACGCACCTCTACCTGGTCTCCTGCGAAACTGTACAGACAGCCACCATAGGGCCTCAAAATGTTCGGGGATAGTTGTAGCATGTTGAAAGTCGTCCAGAACATCAAGTCTGCCGAGCTTCCCTAATCTACTAGCACTTGGTGCACCTTTCTCCCTGCAGTCACCGCTGAGATCACTACCGGGTCGTTGTCATGGGGGCAACGTCCTCCAGGTCAACTTTGGTAAAGACCGGGTCGATGTCGAAGGCGTCGTCGGTCCTCTGCGCTTCTACCGCCATTACCGTTCGTGCATATTTCTTCCGTTGAGAAGCAGTATAACCTCCTTCCGAGAATCCTCCTGCGATGGTGTGAACCTCACCGTGCACAGGGACTTCGTGCCCCGGGCCACCCCCTGTTGCCACCACGTCCTCGACCCCCTACTTTTCTTGCAAGTAGTCCCTCAGGAGTCCGTTCTTAACCAACTCGCCGGTTGACTCGCCTCGTCGGTTGTCTTCAACGGTTGCTCTGGCCCTTCTATCCTTGCCTGAGAATTGTACCTTCTCCGTCAAGAAACTTCTCACCTGCAAAGACAAAGGGGCGCCCTAACGACCGTTTGCACTCCGAAGCTCAAGTCAATATTAGGTCAAAGAACACCAAGTGTATAGAATAGCTTCAGTCTTAAAAGTTGCTTACCTTACTAGGGTTCTTAGCACCCTTTATATAGGTTGAAACTAGGGTTTACCTCTGTTCTGTTACCACTGTTTAGGGTTCCTTGGGAAGTGTCCCTGTGCCGCTATTGTGTAATCTTAGTGTATCTGGCACATGAACTTCCCTTAACTGGAGTGCAACGGGTAATCAGAGTGGCCGCCTAGGTCCCAACTTGGTGCACCTAATATCTAGCACCATCTGTTTTGCGGGTGCCCTAAGTACCCACGTGCCATGCATGCAACTTCCTTGGAAACCCTGATTCTACTGGGCCCTTACGCCTCCTAGGATTATCCATGATGCTGCGCCTTCATGCGTTATACATCTCACATGCATGGATCCCTCGTGGCTTAGGCTTTCCACATGTCTCATGTCTTTAACTGTTAACTTATCGTAACTCTTAGGCCCGCCTCACGTGGCCTTCTACAATGTTCAGACGACCGATGTTTGATCTTCTCCCTCTACTGACGAGGTCCGATATCGATCTCCAATATCGGGCTTAGAATACCAATGCCCAAAGGCTGACCAATCCTTGGGTAAGTGCGTCTGGGGTCCACCTCCTGGCCCTCTCCCATCACCAAGCATCGGTGCACGATGTCTGAGGTCAGTCTCTGGGTCCGAAACCGAGGACTGGTCGGGACATCCCTAGAGGCCATTTGCACTCCGACGCTCAAGTCAATACTAGGGCTAGGAAACACCAAACTGTATCACTGTTACTGTGTGGGTTAAGCGGCGCAAGAGAATAGCGTACCTTTGCCAAGTTTGTTACCTTACTATTTATAGACTGAAACTAGCATTTCCTCTTACCCGAAATGGGCCTTTCTGTTGGGCAGGCCCAACACTGTTGTTACCCTACTCTTAGGACAACCTAGCGCGTGGGGTCCCTAACTGGAGTGCAACCTCTGACGGGGTGACCACCTGGGTGCCCCCTCGTGCACCTGATCTCTGGGGTCACCCGCCTCTGGGAGTGCCCTAGTTGTTCACGTGCCATGTATGCAGCTCAACCCTAGAACGTGACCCTCGTAGGCCATATCTTTCCAGCGGCTCTGTACTTTGTGTTACGCTTGAACGCGTCATCCACACTACACGCATGGGCCCTCATGATCTAGGCTTCTTCCTTACTGATAACTGGCATGTGATATGGGGCCCACCTCTCATGGCCCAGCTCTACTATTTGGGTTCTCGATGTCTAATCTCTCTACACTGTCTAGTGGCACGTCGGTACATCCTGATGACCGATGTCTGACCACTCTTTGGCTTCTTGGCACACGTGCCTAGCGAGATACCGGCTCACGTCGCTCGTGGGACCCGGTTACGTGGCACCAACATTACCAGTGATCAACAACGCCCAAGGACTAGTCGGTACACTTCTCAACATGCATTACATCTATACAGTGTCTGACTTCTAACCTCGAACAGTACGGAAGATCAAAGAAGATTGATTTTTTCTTCCAAATGTTTGACACAGATGACTTTTTTTTTTACTTACCGAAGGTGTGGTCTATGTTATTTACCTTTTCGTAAACCTCAACACCAGTTAATGGAGTTGGGGACCACTAGTCTTTTGATGTCCATTAAAGGCTTTTCTCAACCTCCGGTAAGGATGATGACTTCTAAGAAACCTCCAATGCCGAAGATATATTGTCTTTCTTCCATGTTTCAATTGTTGATAAGCGGTTTCTTTTTCGCATATTGGACATGCTTTATGACCCTTAACACTATACCCTGATAAGTTACCATATGCTGAAAAGTCATTGTGCAAAATAACATGGCATGCAACTTGAAAGTTTCATTAGCAAATTCGTCAAATACTTCAACACCCTGATCCCACATTAACTTCAAATCTTCAATTAGGGGACTTAGATAAACCTCTATGTCATTTCCTGACGGTTTCGGACCGGATATCATCATAGACAACATCATGTATTTTTCGCTTCATGCACAATCCAGGAGGTAGGTTGTAAATAACTAGTAAAACAGGGCATGAACTATGATTTGTACTCATATTACCAAACGGATCCATTCCGTCTGTAGCTAAACCAAGTCAGATATTTCTTGATTCTTTACCAAACTTTGGAAACTCATCATCAAATTTCTTACATTGAATAGAACCCGCTAAATGTCGGTACATGCCATCACATTTCCTCTCATCTGCATGCCATCTAAGATTTTTAGCATCGTTTGGGTTTGCAAACAAACGCTTCATCCTTGGAATAATGGGAAGATACCACATAACCTTCATTGGGGGTCCATGCTTTTCTATCTCTTCAATAGTATCATCATCTTTTTGTTTCAACTGATAACATGATAACCCACACCTCGAACAACTTTTCAACAATTCAAAATATTTCATGTATAATATAAAATCATTAGGGCATGCATGTATGTTTTTATACTCCATACCCATTGGACAAAAAATCTTTTTGGCCTCACAAATACGATTAGGTAGAGTATTTCCCTCTGGAAGCATATCCTTGAACAACTGAAGCAATTTCGTGAAGCTTTTATCAGTTCATCCATTTATTGCCTTCAAATTCATCAATCATAACATTGCCGACAACCATGTGAAGTTAGTTGGTTCAGGATACAATGGAGTCTCTGCATCACTTGACATACTTCCATATCCATGCACTTCTGCAAAAGACTCAGCTCCCACATCACAAATCATGTCCTCCAATCGATCATCATCTACATCATCATGTACTGCATCATTCATGGTGGACCCCACATATTTTTTAGTTATGGAAACACGTGGTAAATTTAATAATTTACCATGTCATGCCCAAGTTGTATAAAAACGAAGAAACCCATCACATAGAAGGTGCTCCCTCATTATCTTAACATCTAGTATCCTTCCATTCAAATAGTTAACGCACGGACACCTGATCTTTGCTCCAGCATGACCACTATTATTTGAATTACGTTGCGCAAATTTATAAATTCTTCTATACTCCTCTTTTGTACTCATCACTTGTGCGAACATAATTAATCCAATTTCGATCCATTATATTCTATAATTGTCATTCAAGTGTTTCTAATAAGTGTTCTATCTCACACGTCTGTCGATGGTCGAACACCCTTGGACTCAAAACCAGCACGTATCAATTGTTGAGGGTCAAACACCCTCGGACTCAATACTAACATGATAATTCTATTATAAACTAACAACTAACATAATATAAATTAATAATAAATACAAATTATAATAAATACTAAATAATATAAATTTAACAAAATGCAAATTATAATAAATAAAAAATAAACAAATTCATAACATTAAAAAAATAACAAAAATTTAAAACACCAACCTTGTGCGTGAGAGTGGCACGGAAGCGCACTACAAGAAAAAATGGTTTTAACGAGGGTTTATTTTTACATTATCCAGGGTTAAAACCTCCATTAAGTCATTTACCCAGGTTGTAGTTTCCCCTGCTAAACCATCTCTGGGGAATGTGTTCCCCAGGATTTTTTTTAAACCTCAGGAAAAGCCTTTCAAAACTCTTGTTAAATACCATGGGTTTAAGAACCTTCGTAAAATACCATGGGTTTCAAAACCTCCGTAAAATATCATAGGTTTCAAAACCTCCATAAAATACCACAGGTTTTAGAACCTCTGTAAAATACCGCAGGTTTTAGAATCTCTGTAAAATACCATGGGTTTCAAAACCTTCGTAAAATACCATGGGTTTCAAAACCTCCGTAAAATACCATGGGTTTCAAAACCTCCATAAAATGTTTTAGAACCTCCTTTAAAAATACCGTAGGTTTCAAAATTATGAAAATTTGTTTTTTTTATTCATTTACCATTTAGGCATTCATGTGTTTTTTAAACCACAATTATTTACATCTATTGTATTTATTTATCTATGTTTGTTAAAGTATTTTTTTTCAATAAATAAAAGAAATAAATGGGACCAAGCTTTATCTTCAGCAATATCTTAGGATGAAGATTAAGCAGAGATAAGTTAGTGTTTAGCAAGCTTTTTATTTATTTCTTTTCTCACC
>Ga0123342_1009597_pt1 | contig 11515 bp, 1 predicted proteins | sample Turbeawhitnodule_FD_89960 | JGI IMG/M metagenome (GOLD analysis project Ga0123342, IMG submission 89960) | Root nodule microbial communities of legume samples collected from Mexico - Turtle bean Mexico white nodule | ecosystem: Host-associated > Plants > Roots > Nodule | place: Mexico: Nepantla... | reverse complement strand
TATATATATATATATATATATATATATATATATATATACTAATACAACGTGTGTGTGTATATATAAGAATACCCTTTGAAGTCTTTCAAATGATCATAATTTCTTTTAACATTTATAGACATTATCTTTATAGGGATTGAATAACTGAAAGAGATTGGTATGATATATAAGAAATGTTAATAGAATATTTAAAAATGATTATAGATTAGTGTGGGGAAATGTGTAGTGAAATTGTGAGTTGATGTACGTAATGGTATTGATATGTTAGTGTTCTGGAAATAATAACTTTCGTAAGCCACTTAAATAATAAGCACTTTCAATATTCAATGCCACCATGCACAACGCGTTTTAGAGACTTATCTCTATAGGTTGTTATATTATATAAACGTAATCCCCATCAAACCTTTTGCTTTCACCAACTCCAACGTCAAAATCTTAAATTTTGTGTCAACGCTGCACATTATCATCAATTAATTATTATTATTATTATTATTATTATTATTCAATTTTAACATAATAAATATCTAAGTTCATTTACAAACTACTTTTTCCTTTTTATAAATGTCATATTTTTTAAATATTTCAATTTTAATTTAAATAATTTAAATTTTTTATATATATGTTAAGATTTATTTTTATTTTGTGTTTTGGTTTCAACAAAAGAGCTTGAAATCGCGTATAAAAAGATCGGGGAGAAACATTAATAATATAAAATTGATAGTTAAATGGAATTAAGATTTTAAACTAAAGTTTTGTGGAAATTACTGAAAATGAAAGTTTGATAGGTAAAAATCAGACAAAGAAAGGATAATTTTTTTTATTACATTGTAAATAAAATCAATAATAACTAATAATATTTTTTAAACTGTGTCAAGGGAAATTTAGAAATAAATATAAGTTTGTGAAAAACACTATTACTACCATGCATTAAGGATGTATAAAAAGATATGTATTATGTTTGTTAATAAATTCTTCTAAAAAATGAGTTTTTTATACATTAAAATTAGTTTATAATTTATTCATGAATAAACTAATTTAGATCTATTGAGACCATTTTTTCTGTAAAAATTTATAAAAAAAGGTAAAAAAAAAAAGTAGAATAATTTGTTTATATAAATCAAAATACGTATATAAACTAATTTATAAAAATATCCTTTTCATATGGTAATTTCCATTTTCTCTCCTAATAGAAGAAGTGTGTCTAATAAATTCTTTTATATGATATCTTTGATGAATAATAATATGATAAGTAGTAAAAAAAAGGAGGTAATTAACATCTCTGTACATAAGCTTTTCCACATTTTATTTGTGTAGAATTAAAAAAAAAAGTTGATTATAGATTCATGGAACCTAGCCCCACTTGCAATGCAGTCCCAATAAACAGCGTAAGGCATGCAGAAAGGGTAGAAGATCCAAAACAAAACAGTTGTCTAACCTTTTGGGTTTCGAGTTTTGTCTGTTGCTTCCGAAAAGAGTGAAGAATGAAAGGATTGAAACAAGAGATGTGGCTGCACAACAATTCATGAAACTTAGCCTTGTGTGTTGTCGTGTATTGTGTTTGTGAGGGATGACCAATATCATGTTGCTGTACTATTCATTAACTACATGTCATCAACCTTCCACGTACACTTTTTAAGATTGTGTTTGCTATCGAGGAAAACCAGAAGATAAATTAAGGAAGGGAATGAGACTAAAGGTATGAGATGTTTCATGAGACTTATTAATCAATGTCTTACAACAATTATTAAAAAGCTAAAAATTAAATTCTTTTTAAGAAATTCGTTTTCATACATTTTTAGTATAAAATTATTCTGCAAATGTTTAACCAATATAAGAATAGGATATTGATTCACTGCAATAACAAATATTGTTCTTAGAGTCGAAAACACGAACACAAACTAAAAGAAGACGATGTTAAAGCGTGATTAACATTTACCTTGGATTAGCTAAAATGTTCACAATTTATATATGTGGAAGCTATTCAATCGTGTCTTTCTTTATGGAAAGAATGTATATTGGATAATTAATATTTAATAATATAGTTATAAGGTTCGTCAAGTTAACTCGTACACTAAACAAATATTGAGATTTAGAGTGAGTGTGGCTAATGTTAACCAAGCTAAATATAAAAAAGTTAAAAGAATTGTGTCGGTCAAGTCAAAGTTATAGAAAAAAAGAAAAAAAAATGAATTTTAGAGTGAGTTAATATTTGCATCGATTTATCCCACACTATAAAAAAAAATAATGGAATTAGTAGTGTTGGTTAAGTCGTTACTAGGGATGATTTAAAAAATAAAGTTCAATTTAAAAACATTTGACTAACTAACATTTTAAAGACTTGCTAAAAATGCAACAGAGAAGTGGAATGGACCATACACATGTCATGAACAATTAAGAAAGTGAGATTGTCTAACCAAATAAGTAAGAAATAGAAATAAATAATGTCTGGTAACTCAAAGTAGGTCCAAATAGTGTTTGAAAACTAAAAATAAAACAATTACAATATTAAGAAAATAAAGTGTCTCATTAAACATGATAATTAAATTGAAGGGAAACGATTAAAATTTATATAAGACTTAGTACATGAAAAGAAATGTGAAATAATTAAACTTACACTATGGATTTCAAGTAAAGGACTGATGATCAAAATTTTCAGCATAGTGGGGGTGAATCTGGCTCGTACATGTTGAAGTATCATCAAGTTGTCATTTCATCATCATAGTTAATTGTTGTTGCATCAACATGATTGCGTCATCCAGCTGTGTAGTTCTTTGATGTGCTAAGTTAGCTCTTTCAATTGATGCATCAACTTTTCATTTACTTGTTGGACTTGTTGACAAATTCATTCATTTCCAGTCTCATCTTAATTGTAATCGATGCTACAAGCTAGTAAGGAGGATTGAGTGAAGGATGACACTCATGACGGAAGTTAACAGCTAAGTCTGCAGTGTCATAAACTCTATCTCTACTCTTTCCTCCAACAATATATTTCCAACATTAAAGCTTTATTGTTGCATTTATTTGGTGGACATCAAAAGTTTATCCTTTAGAACTATTTTATTGTATGATCGTTAATCCCTGATGGTTGGTGTGAGTGCCCATAAATAATTCATCAGGTTCAACAAAGCAACCATATTTACATTCTTGACAAAGGTTGTACAATTACAAACAATATATCTTACACAACTAAATTGAATTACATGTAACAAACTATATATAAGTCATCAATACTACTTACCGGACCCAATATAATGTCCAAGTGTGATTTGCGGCCTGTTGAGTACAATGTTCCACTCCGAGTTGAAAACCGAGGGGATTATTTTTCTATAAACTTTTGGGTATCTCAATACTTCAAAAGTTCACCCCTATGCTTCTTCTCTTATCCAACTGGGTTTGGAGGCCTTTGTTCTGACTTTACTCAACATGTCACAAAGTCTCATTTTTACTTTTATTATTTGCCACTCATCTTAAGGGGCCCTAGTCTATAAAAATGAAAAACATATAAGTTAATGTTGATGATATTGAAAGTTGGTTCATTTGTAATTTATTCTAATTAATAATTAAAGTGACCTTATATTTAGTTCACTATTTAAGTTGGACCTCCTGAGTCATAGCCTCATAGTACAACCCTATAAATTGTGACCTAACTACATGACCAATCTCTTCAATAGCATGATGGTTAGGTATCCACCTACAAAACATGCAAATCAAATTGTTAAATATTAAGGCTTTGTTTGGATTGGGAAATGGAAAGTTGAGGGTGTGGAGAGTAAGAGTGTGAGAAGAAAGTGTGAAAAAAGTAGTGTGTTTGGATTAGGGTATGTTAGAATGGATGTATGAAGAAAGTTTATTGAGGTACGTGAGTGATGTGATGGTTATAAGAATATTTTAAATTATTTTGAATAGTGTAAATTGTAAGATTATAAATTTACCCTTATATATAAGAAAAGAATAAATAATTATTAATTTTTTGCATATTTTAGTTAATTAAAATAATTTAAAGTTTCATTTATAAATAAAAGAAAAAAAATTAAAATTCAAAGAAATAATTAAATATAATTTTAAATGTAAGTATAATTTTATTATTTTACATTTTATTAAATTAAATTAATTTTGTTACTTAAGATATTTTATTTAGATAATTTTAATATTATTTATAATTCTTTAAAATATATTATGTTAACATAAAATTAATAATAATAATTTCCATTATTAATATTATTGTATGAAGGACACCATGGTCTTTTCATCTCATTTCACTCTCCTTTCTCTTCAATTATGAGAGGATCCTAAATATCCTTAACTTTCCACTCACTCTCACCCTCAACCTCCCCCTCTCATAGAAGCAAACAAGGGTGACACTCATTCACCCTCAGCCTCAACCTCCATCACCCCCGAAAGCAAACACACCCTAAGTGTAGATAATGAAATAAAATATTAATAACATAGTAAACTTAGCCTTTTACCGAGAGGTCGGGTGATGACCCTCATAGTAGCATCACACTACACTTCCTCACTAGGGAGATGATGGTCGGAAGTGGTAAGGGTCATATGGACTGCAACATCATGGATGGGCTTAACTGGGGGAGCATGGGTGGGTTGGACTGGTGCAATTCATGTCTATTGGACTATCGTAGCAGAGGTGGACTACATTGGTGAAATATAGGTGGGATGCACTTGTGCAGTCCATGTGTGGTTGACTGTTAGAGCATAGGTGGAATGGACTGGTGGAGCAAATGAGATATAGTAGTGGATCAAAGGTGTGAGGAGGTGATGACATACATGTATGATAGGGTGATGAAGTAGACACATTGCGACTAAACCTAAAACATTTTACACTCAAGGAGGAAGGGTGAAGGTAGAGGGGTGGAGGAATGAGATATCTCACACACATGTCGGCATAATCATTGTCCAATGGTTGAAACTCTGATGTATTTTTCTAAATAAAATTGTCACTCACACTCATGTGCATATAATCACAATCATGTGATTAAATCTCTAGTATAATTTTATGTACAAAAACATATCACAGAACTCTATGGATGAAGCTACACCCTTGTTGTTGAACCTCTTATTCATTTTCTCTACAAACACGTCTCTTATACCCATATATGGGTGCGACCATTCTCAAGTGATTTCAAAAGTAAGGTAAAATGAACAAAAGTTGATAAAAAAAATTGACTACAAAAGTTACAAATTTCCTTTTTATTAAACTTTACATATAAATATATTTGTGTTGTTTCATATGTTGGTGTTTGTCTATATGTTATATAAAATACCTTTAGATGGCAAAATACAAAAACATACTTGTACACTTGCAACTAACAAATTTCACATTCATAAGTTTAACCACAACTTGAAGTTAAAAAACAACTTACCTAATTTATTTTGGTATATTACAAAAATATATTTTACCTTATGCTTGTATTTTCTTTATTTAAAAGAAAAAATGCAAAACTAGTACATCATTATGTCAAGGTTGACTTATGTCTTAGAACTTGTCAACTTATCTATTATTGTATGTTTGGCCTTTGTTTGTTGACCATAAACATCTTTAGTTTGGTTTAGTGCATTGATCATATGTAGTTCTACTCACTTTGAGCATATCTAGTTTGATTCCATGCCTTAAACATCACTAACTTGACTTTAAACCTTAAGCATATCTAGCTTGGCTCCACGCCTTCATCATTTGTAGCTCGATTCCATGTCTGAACTTCACTAACTCGACTTCACACCTTAAGCATCTCTAGTTGGACTCCATGATTGAGCATCTCTAGCTCGACTCCACGTCTTGAGAATCTCTAACTTTACTCCATGATCATCTCTAACTTGACTTCATGCCTTAAGCATCTCTAATTCAACATAGTGTTTTGGACAATTCTTTATTAAAGTACGAAAGTACATTTAATTTGGCTTCACGCGTTGGGTATCTCTAACTTGACTTTATAATTTAAGAATCTTTAGCTTGCTCTTGTACCTTGAGCATCTTTAACTTGACATCATACCTTGAACATCTCTAGATTGACCTCTTGCCTTTTGTTGTTTTTTGTATAAAAAGGTATTAAACGTTTATACATTATAAAAAACGTGAATAAATGTTCTTGGTAAGTAATAAATGTTGTTACAAAATTACACCAGAATCTAAATCCTCCAGAAAAGTATGAAAAGTGTTACGCTAAACTATAAGGTCCTAAATGCTCTTTGCTAGAACTAAATAATATACTCCAATCAAACTGTAATAAAAAGTTTGATCGATATATACTTGATTTACCACTAAACAATGTGATCCAATAGTATGCGATAAACAATTTGCACAAATTTTTTTTGGTTTATCATAAATAATAAGCTACAGTAAGTTTGTAATAAGCCATTTACATTAATCTCTTATAAGTTTAACTCTAAAGAGTGTTCTAGTCTTGCAATAAATAATATGTCCTTGTTGTTTTGTGGTTTAAGATTATATAGTGTGCATCATTTTATCACTATGATAAATAATTTGCACCAATTCTTCTTGATTTTGCACTACATAATATGCACAATCTAATAGGTACTTCATTAAACAATTCACATCGATCTTTTCTTGGTTAAACATTAAATAGTGAACATCATTTAATCTATTAAATAATAAAAGGTTTGCCTCAAACTATTCACAATTAAACATTAATTTTTTGTCTAACTTATGCATCAATTTATGCACTAACCATTATGCATTAAGTTTTGTAAAATATTGACGTTCACTACTATCATTAAATAGAAATAAATTTTAGAAAAAAAAAATAATTAGTTGTTATATTGACTAAATTAGATACTATTTCAGATACTAAAAAAATTATTGGTATCTAAATTAGTTTCTATTATTAATAAATAATTTTTAAATTTGTATTTTTTAAGTATCTACCAAGGTTTTACCTACAAATTATTTAGATTTTAAAGTTGGTAGCTAATTAGATATCAAATTAGAAACAATTTATCAATAATAGAAATTAATTTACATTCCAACAATTTTTTAGTCTCTAAAATAGTATATAATTTAATCAATATAGTAACTAATTATTTTTTATTTTTAAAATTGGTTTCTAAACACTAACTATTATGATTTAATATTTATAAATAAACACCTAAATACTATGCTTCGATCTTTACAAAACACAAGTTATTGTGTTTCAATATTTATATAACAGTATTAAAAATTGTGCTAAAAACCATTAAACATTATACTTTTAACTAAAGAATTTATGTACTAAAACAAGTGTTTTGTATAGTGAAACTTACAAAATTTTATAAAATAATAAAACTCTGTCATCCTCAAAAGGTAAGAATAATCAAATTATCCATATTCTCAACCAAGTTATTTAGATTCTGATATTGGAAGATTTACATATCTACACTTCCAAATATCTAAAAGAATAATCATATCACAATTATCCATAAAAAATTGTTTATCTTGTCACTATTTTTAAACAAACCAATTATAATAATTTAGTTGTTATCATATGTAAATAAGTCAATCTTTATTAGCCTAATATATTATGAATCATAATCAATTTAGATTATTATTTATATTTAGTTTAATATTAATAATAATTTTATGGAATTTTCTATATAATAATATTTCTATTAATTAAAGCATTATCTCATATTTATACTAGTTATTTATAGTAATTTTACCACTCTTTAATTATTTATTGACTTTAACCTCATATAAGCATGTATCTATCGACATCCATTTAATGTTTTTATAGCGTATTCATTACTTTTTTCTTCTTACAAAAATATCAAATAGATTTATCCTAATTTTCGAATAAAACATCAGTCCATATTCCATTCGTATCTAAATTCAAATTTGATTTTGAATTTAACTTTTTTTTCTTAAAATAGTAGTTTTTGCGTAACTCACTTTTGTTAATCAAATTGTTTTTGGTTATTAAGAAAAGGTGTCAATGATTAATGACACATTAACTTTAAGTTCCACTATCTAAAAGTTCATTCTACTCCACAAATGAATATGTTCAACGTGGCAAACCTTAAGAAGCTTCACACCGAAAGTCCAAAAGTATATTATTAAAAATGTAATTCATTTTCAGATTAATTGTCATGTAACTTTTTAGATTATTATACAAATTGAAAAAAAAATGTAAAAAAGAAAATGAAATAATCTATATATGATTTTAACATCGACTAGACTAGAGATAAACACATTTCATATTATATAAATGGGTAAACCTTATTTTATAAGTTAATTTTATAAGATTAAGTTAAACTTAAAGTTAACTTTTTACTATGGTATCAGAGTTTATCCTAGTGAAAGTTTATTTGACTTATTAAATTATCCGCTATCGGATGGCTATTGGATCATCCATAAATATATAATTATACACAAATTAGTAGAATATTTTATAGTATATAAGTAAATGCAAACCTCACCTTATAAAGTCAAATTATCATTGTGCCTTCATACATTCCCCTTGTACCTGAATACTTTTTTTATTTCACACAATATCCTTTTGAGTATGATGGAGAATGTGATTTTTTTTTATTATTATTTTCAAGTGATGGTGGTTGCTTGTAATGGCTGGTGGTGAATGTTGGTGGTTAAGATAAGTTTTGTGGTGTTTTTACTTTTAGTAATTGTGTTTTTGTTCGCTTATTTTTTTCATTCTTTTGAAAATCACAAAACTCGAAAACAAAATCAGCGAGGTACAAGAATGAAGTACAAAACTAAAAAAAAATATCTTCACATTAGGGAATGTCGAATACAACAAATTTTTTCGTCAACTCTCTCAAATGATGGAACTACTCTCTTGAATGTTAGGCTGAAAAAAATGGACATTTTCACACAATTGATGTGTAGTGGAGGGAATAGTCTGAAAGTAAAGAAAAAAATTGTCTTTATAAATCAGTCTTGTATGGTATCTTTGAGTTAAATTAAAATTCACTTCTTAGTATTTAATATTTATGTATTATTAAAAAAATAAATGTATGGGGTTGATTTATGAAAAGAAAACTCGTGTGCTCTAAATCGCATTTTACAAATAGTAGAGAATAATATCTCAATCCATGCAATGTTTTGGCACGATTTTCAGTTGGAGCTACATGATAAGGAGAAGATAGAGCTCTCAATCAATTTTCAATTTGATGGACCCAATAAAGTCAAAGCTCACGTAAATTAAAAGTGTATCCCAAAGTTCCCTCTCTCACAAACCACCCATTGAAATGCTCTAAAATTCAATATATCGGTTGTGGTATAACATGTTAAATGATGCAATAACACAATCCCATAAATCACTAACCAAAATTAAATAAGAGAGCTTATACAATTTTAAAAAATATAGAAAAAATTATAAATTTATCCTCTTAAAATTTTAAATTAAAAATAGTATCTAATTCTTATATAAAGATAAATATTTGGTTAGTTCAGTATAATAAATATTGCCATATTTTGTTTTAATTTTTAATATAAAAATATGATTAAAATAATGAATATTATTTAGTCTATAGTAATTTTCACATATATATATATATAACAAAAAAATTAATATAATATACAATTAACATATCTTAAAAAATTGTTCTATTTATAAATTTAAAATTATTAATTACATATAAATGTTAATTTTTATTTAATAAATATATAACAATTATTATGTGTTAATTACCTTAACAATAATAAAGTTTAAACAAAATTATTTTTTTATAATAAATTTATTTATTTGTATATTAAAATCGAAACATATCAAGATTTATTGCATTAAAGTGATTATTTATCTCTCTATAATTTGTTTATAAGTATTAAAATTTTCTTTCTAATATATTTTATAGTAAACACACAACCGACCCACACATATATTAGGGTTTAGATTAGGAATAATGAAATCCCAAATTTCATAATTTAATTATAATTAACAACAATAATAATAATAAATAAATAAAATAAAATTGCATAGTTGACCTTTTTGATTGGGGCCTTTGTAGTTGAGATGGGCGTGATTGAAGGCGGTTTGGATAGAAGAACTTCACTTTTCTATCGGACACAAATCCCTTTGATAATAGGTCCTTCACTTGGGGTATCCTACGAACTGACACGTGCCCCACATTCGTACGGATGCATGTGCCACTTGTCCCATTCCTAGGACTTTGACCCTACACCATTTCCTAGTGCTTCTAGTTTCAATCCCAATGTCTCCCACCATTTTCCCATTTTTCATCTTATTTTAATGTTTGGGGAAGCACTCACTAATTAGGTCACACTTTCACTTATAAATAAATCATCGCCACGTGGCACAAATGCACAAAGAAATAGGAAAAAATGGGCCCTTTATTTTACACTTTAAAACGTCTTATTCACCAAAAAGGGTTTGCACAAACCACTCACTTGTCGTTTACCATCATTGCTAACATAGGTGTTCCAATAAATTCATAACTTGGTTTATCCCATTGCTATCTCTAATCTTTTCTTTCTTCAATCTAATTGAGTTTGCCCTTTTCTCTTATAATAATAATATTTACTTCAATTTTGACTACCAAGAAAATGTATATTGGCAAGATATATATTTAAAAGAATATTGCTAACACATGTGAGTTTAGTTTTTATGTAGTGCCAATTTTGAGTGTAGAATAAAAAAATTATGAAATAGAAATTAATTTTTAGATAAAAAATAATTAATTGCAACAATAATTAAATTAGATATCATTTTAGAAATTTAAAAAATATTATTTTTAAATTAATTTTTATTATTGTTAAATAGTTTTAAATTAGTATCTAATTAACAACCAAGATTTTTGCTACCAAATTTAAAAACTAAATAATTGGTAGTTAAAACTTTGGTTGCTAATTAGATACCAATTTAGAAACTATTTAACAGTAATAGAAACTAATTTAGAAACTATTTAACAGTAATAGAAACTAATTTAGAAATCAATTTTTTTTTTTAGTTTATAAAATAATCTCTAATTTAGTTACTATTGCAACTAATTATTTTGGTATCTAAAAATTGATTTCTATTTCATGATTTTTTTTAGTGATTAAAAATAGTTGTTGGTACGTTTTAACACAAATATCATTATTGTAAAAAGAAAATTTTAAACAATGTAAGTAAAATTTATGTTTGAGTTTCAATGTTTAAAAACAATCCCTGTATAGTGGGTATTTATATATAGGTATTTAGATAGTATTTTTATTATTGTCAAAAAAATTGTCTTTTACTTACATCTCTATCTCTTCACCTATGAAGACATAACTACAACCATTTAAAAATATTTGACATAAATTCATTTACATATAAAGTTAAAGGTTATGTCTTGAGAAAAAAAATTATATAACCTTCTTTTTATTTCAATAATGAATATTTAGTTGAGTATATATAAATATTTAACAATGTTATATTCGTAGGAGATGTAACAACGCTTTTTTAAAAAAAAAGCAGCAGCCCCGTCACACACATTCTTTCTTTCTCTCTCTCCCTCCATATGCTTTTCTCTCCCTCTCTCCTAATTTTCTCTCCCAAACTTCATCTTT
>Ga0123342_1009596_pt1 | contig 11516 bp, 3 predicted proteins | sample Turbeawhitnodule_FD_89960 | JGI IMG/M metagenome (GOLD analysis project Ga0123342, IMG submission 89960) | Root nodule microbial communities of legume samples collected from Mexico - Turtle bean Mexico white nodule | ecosystem: Host-associated > Plants > Roots > Nodule | place: Mexico: Nepantla... | reverse complement strand
GTTTTAACTACCAATTATTTAGTTTCTAAATTTGGTCTCTAAAACCTTGGTTGCTAATTAGATACCAATTTAGAAACTATTTAACAATAATAGAAACTAATTTAGAAACCAATTTTTGTTTTACTTTCTAAAATGGTCTCTAATCTAGTTACTGTTGCAACTAATTATTTTTTAATCCTAGTTTCTATTAAACATTCTAATCCAACCCATTTTCTCTTTCACTCTCTTCATATATAATTTATAATTTATGTTGATAAAACTTTCCAATAATTATTTTAAATTTAAAAAATAAAAATAAAAAATTGACACAATCTAGAATATAATAACTTATTGAGTTAGGTTGCGTACTTGAAAGTGATATTTACATAGATATAAACACTAGAATAATAAATTAAATAACCACACGTGCTATAGATTATATTAAAAGACATATAGAAGAAGTATATATCACCAACCTCTTACAAGCTTATAATTTCACATCATTCAAAAAATGTCCACTACATAAAATCATGTACTGTAATTTTTATTAATTACTGATTTGTGACTTAAGTTAGGATAACGAGAAATCTTGTTTGTGAATATAAAAGAAAAATTAATATAAACAGAAGATGACATTTGAACCTTTTATAAAACACAGTAGAAAACAGACAAAATCCATAATTATAGGATATTGTTTGATCCATTTTCACTTTTTAAAATAGATTTAGCAATTTAAAAAAGTTATAATAACGACAGGGAATAAACAAGTGTGTGACTAGTTGAAAAAGGAATCATTAACGTGGAAAAAGCTAAAACAATAGTAGCCATCATTAATTCAATATGAATATTTGACTTAGAAAAGACGAAACTGTTAATGTATTTTTTTCATTAACAGAAACTTAGAACTAAAGCACTTTGTGTTTGTGTCTGGTAAAGAAAAAAACATGCTAAACATGATGTTGAATTATTTATTACTATCGGTTGAATTTAATGTAATACATGTGATAAAGACATTTTCCTACCTACCCCCACTATTACGTTTTTCAATATATAGGAGGTATCATAACAGAGGAATGTTGAACATTTGAAGGCTTTAATATTCTAAAGTTCCCTTTCAAATTTTGAAAACAAATACCAAACTTGTTCCTATATCAAGTCCTCCAAAAGAATATAGTTAAAGTTAATCATTATTTTCTAAATATTATATTTAAATTTAATCATCCTATTAGAGATATTTTGAATTTTAAACTAAATATTTTTATTAAGGTTTTTTATATTAATGAATTAAAGAAGAAATATATGTATAAATTTTAAAAATAAGTTAAATTTTAAATAGAAGATTAAGGTACAAAAATTATCTAAAACTCTTTCTTTTTAAAAATATTTTAAAATTAATTAAGATATTGTTTATTTTGAAGTTTAACGGTTTCTATCATAATTTTATTCATAAAAAATATTTTAAAAATTAAGAGATGATAATTTATAAACTAAGCTATTTGAAATTTTAAATGTACCAAAACCACTTCTATAATTAAAAGCTAAAAGATAGGAATATCTTGAAACTTTCTTTTTATTCCCACATAACATGAATAAACCATGTCAAGTCCATTAAATTATCAACATCAGTGTTCAAAAACGCCCATTAGTATTAAGACTAGAGTAAGAACAAAACCAGTTTCAAGATATTAATATTTATATGAACCGTTGTTTTTTGGATTGAAAATGTTGAGGAGAAACCATTTCAAAACGAGTTCCATGATGATTCTCTACGTGATCCATGTAAAAGCTAATCTTTGTTGAAGTTCCCTTGAGGTAATTCATGCAGCAACAAAGGAAGACAAAGCAGTGCAATGTCCTGGTTCCCCTGCTTCGTACTATCAATTCTAAAGTATGCCATGTTGAAGCTAAAAATGAAATGAATCACTGTACTGAAAAAGTGTTCCCTGCAATTATTGAAGTAACCGAGTTTCAATGAAGATGGAGCCAATGGCTATCTGCTGGCCAAATAAGTACGAATAGGGGACTGAGAGCCTGACATTATTATATTAAATTGTATCACACGAAAATAGTTTGAAATATATTATGTAGTGATAACAAATAGAAAGTGGCTAAGCAATGTACAACTTCCCCTATAATCAGAAAGAATATTACTTTGAATTTTGGACGTATGCATTAGACAGGTGGAAGCTTCACTGCAACTTCCTCCATTTTGCTTCTATTGCCCAAAACACTGTGCAAGTGTAGTAACAGTTTTCGATGATCCGTCTCCTAAATAATTATTGTCCATGCAGTTAGTTTATTATGCAGAGGACCTATTCTATACAATGAAACTAATGGCATGCCTACGACACAGCATTATATAATGGATGGATGAAGTGTTTAATTTTATTTTTTTTTTGTGTTTTTAATAATTTTAGTAAGATTTTAATATAATTTTTAAAAAATAATGCAATAATTTTTTAAAAATTTAAATTTATTGTATAAATTTTTATTATACAATAAATAAATTCTTTTAAATTAATTATAAAAAATATTTTTTTAAAAAATTAATTATATTTATTTACATAAATCTTCATTATCAATTTATATTAATATATTAATAATATATAGATATAGATTTATATCCTTTATTCTATATATTATTAGATATATCGAGTATAACTAGGACATAAGTGCTACATACCCCAATAATTACAAAAGCATAATCTATTCAGTTTTTTGGTCACTAATATGAAAGCTTCCACAAACTTTTTGGTGAAATGGATTGCTCTGTCATATCATAGTGGGTGTGTGATTTTCATGGAAGGCAACTTATATCACCTTACGTACACCATCATCCATTCAATAAGAGGTTTGAATTAGGATTGTAGAGATAAAGACGAATATTTAGGGCACTGTGCATCGGGCATGTTTCTCGTGGTTTTGGGAGAAAACAAAGTATACCATCCAAAAATTATTTTTAATATAACATTTTCCAAATATAATATATTAAACTATTTTATTTTTAAATAATTTAAATATTTATTATTTTTTTAAGACATTATATAACTAACTATTTCAATAATAATTTTTTTTAAATATTTTTTATAAAACAAAAAAGGAGGTTGTAGTGATAGTAATTGTCTTTAGTCTTGAATTTTCCAAGTGAACAGTTTGAGAAGAGCAATATTAGTTCATTAGTACGTAATTTGTAATTGACAGGTCATATATTTTACGTAATTTTGGTATATAGCATTTTGTGTTGTTCTTCAAGTGCATATTTAATTGTGGAGATTTCATGTCATCACTTTCATTTTGTGTCACTTAAAGACCAATGTGAAATGCTATCGAAATTTTATTAAATATAAGGAATGTTGATTAAAGTTATGTACGATTGTATTATAAAAAAACTAAAGCTTCTTGAATGGGATAGCTTCATACCTATAATAAAAACGTGAGATTTCACATGCATTAATGGTCGTTAGAAAATATAATGGGATCGAGATTGGATTAACTCAATTCCCATAAGTGATGAGTATGAAAGAGGAGTAAAAGAATATATACAATTTGCACAACATAACGCCAACAATAGTGGTCATGCTAGAGTAATGTTAGGTGTCCGTGCGTTAATTGTTTGAATGGGAAAAGATTGGATGCAAGTAACTTTCACCTTTATTTCAATTTACCTTATGTTAAATTATTATTGATTATGCTTTCACTAATAACTTGTAGGTATTTGCCTGGAGTTTCTATTAATCACGGGAATCAAGATATCTATGGATTCTTGGATCCCTATTTCATTAATCCAATTGGAGCAAAGAAAGATGAAACGCAGTCATACATCACCAACACTCTGATTGAAAAGGGAATATATCTTTGCCTTTATATTAATGTGTAAGTTCAATTATAAGTCGTCAATTATTAGTATTTCATATTTTAAATATTTACTAATTGTTTTCATGCATGATGCAGGGGTCAGTAGCAGTTACTTGTGTTATCTATAGTTGATAACACTACAGTGTGGTTTTGTTCACTGCATAAGAAGTCATCCACACATCTTAAGCAAATAACTGATGTATAAATACATTATAAATTTACATGTGTATAATACTTAAACGTCTACTAACAAGGTTTTTTCTATTAATCAAGGCATTGAGTGGATATAGAAAGGTTGACCTAGTACAAATTATCAAAAGCTCACATGGTTGAACCTTAATGTTTGTAATTTTTTTCTTCCTTTTTTCATTGTTTATCAAAATATTAATATTAACTTTTAATTTATATTGAATTGTAGTATAATAAACAACCAGAAGGCTATAAGTGTGACTACTACATTATGCAATGGATTGTTATCATTGTAAGACTTGGCATTCAGAAAGATTGAGAGCAGGTAATAATATTTAAATTATTTTTATAATAAAAGTATATGTATCTTAACACTAATTTAAACTTATTTTGTAATGCAGTTGTTTACAGATGAACAATCACTGCCTTTGGAAGCCCTAGATTATGTGAGAAATATTTGGGCCACATATTTTGTTAATTACTATAACTCTAGGATAGTTTATGAATAGTATAGGAATTTGATAGATAGGAATATGTATTAGTGTTTGTAATACATTTATTAATATATAAAATTTGCTTGTTTGAATGAATGTGTCTGAATTTATGTATCTAGTTGAGATTTTAATTGAACAGGTTAATTAAGAAGGGGAAATGCATAAAACAAAATGGACTAAAAAAACTCTCATAATAGATGGCAGTTATGGCCCATAACCATCGTTTATACCTCTCAAGGAAGCGAATAGACGGCGGGTATGACCCAAACTGTCATTTTTTCCCTTTCTTGGATATTATTCTATAGTCATATTTTTTATTTGTTATACATTACGGTTGGTAAAAAAACCATTGTTTAGATGTGACTTATAAACAGTGGTTTTGAACCGTTGTTTATTTTCCAATAGTAATCGCAATCTAATAGCTAAAAAATTGTTGTCTAAGGACTTTTCTACACTAGCGATACCAGAATGGAGACTATATAAGATTATGATTTCTTCAAATCACTAGTGCAGAAAAGCTCATTTACAATAGCTAATAAACATTGGTTTCATTGTCAAACATTATCCAACAAAACATGGTGTCATTTTCCAATTACGTGACGAATAGATGCCGGTTGGGGTGAAACCGTCGCCTATCAAAGCTAATTATACAACAGTTTTACTAAAATCGTTGTATATTCCAATACGCTTAGGTATAAAGAATCGTCGTGTTTAACTCCTTTATATTACTCTAATTTGAAGCGCACTTACGCTTTCGTTTTGAGCATTTTCATATTATCTTCTTCACGGCTTCAACATCTCACTATGTTCTTCTTCTTTCTATTCTTCCTTTGTAAGTTATTCCCTCACACTCATTGCTCTTTGTTCATTGCTCATTCCATTCGATTCATTAATCAAGGTTCTCATTGCCTTCGATTTGTCTTCATTCTCTCACTGTTGCTGCCACCATTGTTGCTACCACCACCGCACCCTTCTCTTCATTGTTTTTGCTGACTTCGTCGTTGCCTTTCACCACCTTCGCTGCTGCAGATTGGTGTTTTTGTAAGAATTTATAATAATGTGTATATTTTAGTATTAATGTTAATTTGTATTTATTATTAATTTATATTATGTTAATTTTTAGGCTAAAATATAATTATTAATCTGTTAGATTGTAATTAGAGTAATATTATTTAGTATTTATAATTAATTTAATGATTTTTAATTAGATTTTGTAATTAGATTATAAATAATTTATTGATTTTTAATTAATATTTTTTATTCAATTGTATGTATGATTAAATTTGTTGATTTTATTTTGCATGTATATTTATAATTCTTTGATATGTGTTGATATTGAGACGGGGATGTTCGATCCTTGGCAATTGTTTCCCGTATGAGAGACCCTTAGTTTTCCGTTTGAGATTTAATACATGTATTTGTCTACTACTCCTCCAATTGTAATTTATTTTAAAACATTTTTTAAAAAACAGAGGGGATTGTAGTGATAGTAATTGTATTGAGTCTTGAAATGTCTAGGTGGACAATTTGAGAAGAACAATCACTTTTTATTAGTCCAGTAGTACGTAACTTCTTATTGACATGACATACATTTTACGTAATTTTGATTCAAAGCATTTTGTGTTGTTCTTCGAGGCAATATTTGATTGTTGAGATTTCATTTCACCACTTTCATTTCGTGTTTCCTGAAGACCAATGTGAAATGCAGCCGGAATTTTGTTAAATATAACTAATGTTGATTAAATTTATGTATTATTAAATTAAAATAAAAGTGAATATTCTCCAATAGGACAGGTTCATACCCATAATAAAAATGTGAGATTTCACATGCATCCAAGAATAAGACCTCGCACCTAATGTCTCGTGCGGGTATGATAAGCTTGAATAATCATTGGTAAATGAGAAGGAGCAATCAAGAAAGGTGACTGCTTCTAAAATTGATACAGGGATTAGTGAACCTCCATCTCCACCTACTCGCCACCAAAAATGGAAGATGACCTGAATGAAAAAATCGGGTACATATAGTTATGAGCAATTACGGATAGTCTAAGAAAAATTTGTAAGTTACTTTTATCTACTTTTGCATTTATTTTAAAGCATTAACTATATTAAAAACTTATATAATTTTGGACTCTTGTCGAATTCTTTGGTTGAGCAAAGCTCCCAAGGTAATTTTGTACCTCATGGTCATCAAGATATCTTTCTTGAAGTTATTGGACAACCTGAGCACCCTGGTCGTGTACGTGCAGCTAGAAAAGGGGTTGGAATTTGACAATATTTCGAAGTTGCACCACGAAATTCATCCTCCTCCTCCGCCGCAGAGACCAATGAAGAAATGGTGTCTAAGATACGACAATAATTAATGGAGGATTTAAGCAGAAGATGCAACAGAAGAGTGAGCAGATGTGGCTAGAGTTTGAGGAGAAGAATCGGTTGTTGCGATAGAAGTTTCTATCGCAACAACTTTGTGCTGAGTCGTTTGATGCTCCTACTCTTAGGAGCACAAAATGGAGTTGTGCAACTCCTACAACGTCAGGGGATGTCATTGGCCAAATAAGCCAATGTGAGTTACTTATAGAGGACGACATCTTTCCTCAAGTGGTGACCATTAGAAAAGTCTTTGAAGAGGCCACTACCTTACATAACGTGGCTCTCCCCCTGATGTAGTGAAGGTGATGGTGGAAAAAGTACGAGTTGTTGATGCTCGTGTTCAACTACCTACAAATGAGGTAACTACTATTGTCGAGGCAGTTCAGAAATTCATAGTCTGGTCCAGACACCTCATTCGAATTATTCCAAAACCCTCGGTAAGAATTTAATTTCATTATATTGATTTATATTTATGTATTATATCTAATTTAATAAAAATGTTCTTTATTTTGTAAAAACTTCCTTAAAAACCAAGTTCACAAAAGAAGCTTCTGGTTCCCATTGACGATCCCATAACTTCTTTATTATCAACGGCTAAAACTATTGGCACAAGCCCACTCGAGGTTCCATGGGATTATACTTTTTTTGGAAGAAACACTAACATCCCCCTGGACATATACATGCCAGATGTGTTAGAATTTGCAGCTTGAAACTAGGAGCTTAATATAACCATCGTTCATTTTTTTATGATGTAAGTATCTTTCACCTATATTTCAATTTACTTTATGTTAAATTATTATTGATTGTGCTTTAACTAATAACTTATAGGTATTTGTCTGGAGTTTCTGTTAATGACAGGAATTAAGATATTTATGGATTCTTGAATCCCTATTTCATTACTTCAATTGGAGTGAATAAAGTTGAAACTCAGTCATACATCACCAACACTCTGATTGAAAAGGGAATATATCTTTGCCCTTACATTAAAGAGTAAATTCAATTATAAGTACTCAATTATTAGTAGTTCATGTTTAAAATATTTACTAACTACTTTCATGGATGATGTAGGGGTCATTGCCAGTTACTTGTGTTATTTGTAGTTGATAACAATGTTATGTGGTTTTGTTCACTGCACAAGAAGTCATCCACACATCTGAAGCAAATAGTTTATGTGTAATTACATTATAAACTTGCCTGCATATAATACTTAAACGTCTACTAACAAGGTTTTTTCTATTAATCAGCGCATGGCGTGGATATAGCATACTCAGAGGTCGACCCAGTGCAAATTATGAAAAGCTAACATGGTTAAACCTAAATGTTTGTAATTTTTGTCTTAATCTTTTCATTGTCTATCAAAATTTCAGTATTAACTTTTAATTTATATTGAATTGTATTATAATAAACAACCCACAGTCTATGAGTGTTGCTACTACATTATGCAATGGATGGTTACCATTGTAAGACTAGGCATTCGAAAAGATTGGAAGCAGGCATAATGAATAGTATAGAAATTAGATAGATAGGAATATGTATTAGTGTTTGTAATACATTTTATCAACATATATAATTTGCTTCTTTTAAATTTATGTATCTAACTAGATTTTTAAATGAACAGGTTAATTAAGAAGGAAAAACGCATAAAATAGAATGAACTAAAAAACACGACCATAATAGACGGCGATTATGACCATAACCTTAGTCTATACCTACTAGGGAAGGGTATAGATGATAGTTTTGTACATAACCGACATTTATATGCTTCCTAGGACTGTGTATACCCATATTTGATTTTCATTATGCGGTTGTGAAAAGAAACACCATCTAGATGTGACTTATAAACGGTGGTTGTGGAACTGTTGTCTATACCCTAAATGTATAGACTACGTGTTGATAAACTGTGGTTGGAAAACCACTGTCTAATTGCTAAAAAATCGATGTGAAAATACCTCTCCAAAAGCCACAAATTAGGTGGTAGTAGTGTCATTGACATATAACGCACATTAGCATATGAAGCATTGATAACTCACATTAGCATATGGAATCATTGTCACCCCTTAATAGATTTTTCCTAATACAATTTCCCTTTATGTTAACATAACAACTAGAGGTTCTTTAAGGTAAATTAAAGTTATTATCTGTCGTAAGAGTTTCAAGGTCTTTAATCGTATGTCAAACTTTGATATGAAATTTTATGTTGTTCTCGCCGGTTGACTCGTTCGTCGGTTGACTTGAACGACAGTCTCTGCCCCGCCTATCTCCGCCTAAGAATCGAACTTCCTTGGTTGAAGAATCTCTCACCAGCAAAGACAAAGGGTGTCTTGACACCCGTTTGCACTCTGACGCTCAAGTCAGTACTAGGGCAAAGAAACAGTAAGTGTATAAAGTAGTTTCAGTCTTAGAAACGGTGTACCTTGCTAGGGTTCTTACCACCCTTTATATAGGTTGTAACTAGGGTTTTACTTCTGTTCTATTACCCATGTTTAGGGTTCCTTGGAGAATGTCCCTGCGCCGCTATTACACAATCTTAGCGTAATCTGGCACATAGGACTTCCCTTTATTGGAGTGCAACGACTAACATAGTGGCTGCCAAGGTACCAACTCATGCACCAACGTTGCGGGGCCATCTGTTTTGTGGGTGCCCTAAGTATCCACGTGACATGCATGCAGTCTTCCCTTGGAAACCCTAACCCTAGTGGGCCTTAACGCCTCCAAGGGTTGTTTACTTGTGTTGCGCTCGAATGCGCTATACATACCACGTGCATGGATCCCTCGTGACTTAGGCTTTTTCTTAGTATTTGGGCATTAACTTCATGTTAACTCATATAGCTTGTGGGACCCAGCTTACGTAGCCCATTTTACTATCTGACACCGATGTCCGATGTCTGAGGTATTCTCTAGAGTCGATGACTGAGGAGTGGTCGGTACATATGTCAATCATGTGTGACCTCATTCTTGATATATTTTCTCACCTATCCTTGATGAGAACCCTAGAGGTGTGAAATTTACTCAATGAAAATATAAAGTACTACCAAATCCCATACCATATCTAGTAATTTGAACACGTCCAGGATACTTAACTTATCTAAAGATAACATTAAACAGATGTGACGAGGTAGTTATAATGGTTTATTACAGCTAGGCACCCAGATGAGAAGCGGTTGGACAGACTATTGTAGCTAACTTTTGTGTTTATGTTGCAGCAATATGTTCTTAGTATTCTGCATAATTAAGTAGTTTAGACTGGAGAATAAATGTTCATGGTGTAAAGGGAATGTCTCTGTCACTCACAAGGGTCCACATGTATTGAGCTCTCGGTCCAGTATTGGAAGGGAGTAAGAAGTGTGTGTGATCTAGGCTTGCTTTGGTGTAGCTTCTGTGAAGGAGTAACTTAAATAGGGTGATGTTTCAATCAGTAGAGAAAAATGGGGAGCAGGCCTCATGTAGCAGCAACAGGGAAAAGTATACAGAGGGATGAAAGGATAGATGATGCAGGGCGAGCAATGGAGTATGAAGGGTGGCAATGCGGAATTGGCTGATTACTTGTCACAAAGATTAGACAAGTGCGCTAGTATGCATTACCTCTTTATGATGAACAAAATTGCAATGTTGTTTAGATGCTTGTACCTGTGCTAGGTATACCATAATCGTGAAATAGAATGTGGTTAAGCAAGCCCAAGAGCATAGAGGAATGGTGTGGCAGCTTTTGTTAGTATTAACACCAAGGAAATATAAAAACGAATTTGGGCACAAGGCGTGTGCCAATTTTTCTGCTGCAACATCTTTTTTTGTATAATTATGTTGCATAATTGAATCAAATTTGTTGCATAATAGTTGCCTAATTGTGAAGCCTGGGTTTTGTTGTTTGAGGTTAAGTCCAGTTCTAGTGCAAAGCTGGATGAGAAGAAGTTTGTCTAGCTGGGTTTTGTGGTTGCACATGTTAAAGGACTTTTCATAAATATATGTCATATATTGATTTGAAGGTTAGTTAGATTAACATTTTGACGAGAATAAAGTTACCAATGCCAAGTGTTCCCATGTATACTGCATAATTTACCCCACGTATACTGCATTTTCCCCCATGTATTATGCATTATTTTGTAGTTTTGTGCCATCAAATAATGTTATATATTGGTTCTGGATTGAATGCTTGTAGTGGTTATGCTTGTGTTAGTAAGATGGAGAGATGGAGAGGTTGGAGATTGGGCATAAGAAGGTTCTACAGAATTATGCAGTAATCGTTGGAAGCTATTAGAGAGAATGCATTGGAGGATGGAAGATGTTCCGTCCGGTTGACCTGGGACGTCTTCGTGCGCGACCTCAACCGTCAGCTAGGGACTCCTTCCCACTGGTTACATGTGGATTCCTGCAAAGAAGGACAAAAGGGCGCCCTAGCGGCCGTTTGCACTCCGACGCTCAAGTCAGCCAGCAAGAAACACCAAAAACTATGCACCTCCGTCTCGAAGTACCGCGTATGGCACTCTGAAGGTGGTGAAAAGGAAACTGTGTCTAGTGTATATTTTCTCGTTCTGGCCAAAATCCTTCCCTAGTCCCTTGTGCAAAACCTCAAGGCTCGAGCAAGCAACTAGAGTGTTTCTAGAAAAATAGCCAAAAGTTCGAACCCTGTTT
>Ga0123342_1009595_pt1 | contig 11516 bp, 6 predicted proteins | sample Turbeawhitnodule_FD_89960 | JGI IMG/M metagenome (GOLD analysis project Ga0123342, IMG submission 89960) | Root nodule microbial communities of legume samples collected from Mexico - Turtle bean Mexico white nodule | ecosystem: Host-associated > Plants > Roots > Nodule | place: Mexico: Nepantla... | reverse complement strand
TAACCTTTATTTTGTCTTATGTGTTATGATTCTAGTATTTAATTATTGATTCTTTTCCTCTTTAGTTAAACCTAGAATGAGTGTACTACTTGTATATATTCAGATCATTTGTTTTGATTTGAATAACAAGAAAGAATTCATTCTCATATCCTTTGTCTTCAGTTTACTCTTTTGTTCATCTCTGTTCTCTTTTGTTCATCTCTATTCTATTTTGTAATACTTTAAGTTTTCAAGTGAAAGAGAGGCACCGTATTGAAAATTTAAAGATGAAAAATACAAAACAAAACATAAAGGATTTTTAATAGACAATCTAAAAATGGTAACCAAAGAAACTTCACACAAAAGATTACAAAACAATATGACAAAAGACTAACAAATTGCAAAACAAAAGCTAAAAAAAGACACATGGAAAGGCAAATTTAAGCAAGAATTTTACCTAGAAATTCTAATGACAGGTACCTAAAACATACATATTACAGAAGATAAAATCCACTGAAATTGTTTGGTACAAATTGGCAAATTCCAAAGGAGAACCAATGGGCAAAGAACTCAAGAAACTTCGGGATCAAACTTTCAAGAGACATGTGATGATTCATCTAGGTTTTTATTCTGTTTCTTTTAACTTTTCTTGAACTTTTATTGGTGTTTCATGCACTTATATGTCTCAATTTTCTGAGTATTCCAGCCCCTACAATATTTTGTTTTGATTTTATTTTTTGAATTCAATTACCCAAAGAAAAACTCATACGAAATTGGAATTACAATACTTGAACCTATCCTAATGATTGTGGTCGTCAAATCTTCCTAAAACACATGTTCCTTTTAAAGAAATATTCGAAAAGGAATTCTAACACCTGTGTACACACACTCCAGAAAACTTAAATAACAAAACAGAAACTCAAATTAAACAAAATCAAGACACAAACTAGATCAACCAAACATCAAAATCATACCATTTTCTAAAGAATTTTTTATCCAACATTAGAAGTTATGGATACAATTACTTTATCAATGGATTACACTTTGAATCAACGAAAACAAATGTTCCTAGACATATATACTATAATTCAGCCTTGAATTGTATCCAGAAAATGAATAACATCCAAATAAAAATGAATTTCATACCCATTATTGAGGAACACTTACTTGGAAGGTGGTGAACACTTCCTTAAAATGGATTGATCTTCTAGTTCTTATGACCACTTGATGTAAACCTTAAAAGGTCAATAGAATCTTTATCAACAGAGTAGACATCAAAGAAAAAAAATATTAAAAGAAACATATCTCATGGTGATTCAAATTCGCATGTCACTAAGGTTATGTTTGGGTAAATGAGTAAGTGAAGATTTGAGAGAGTGGATGTGTGACGATTTGAGATAAAAGTGTGAAGAAAATGAATGTGTTTAGATTGGAGTATGTTAGAGTGGATTTGTGAAGAAAGTTTATTAAAGTTTGTGAGTGATGTGATGGTTGTGAGATAATTTTTTATTTTTTTAGAAAGTTTAAAATACAAGTTTATAAAATTACCCATATCTTTAAAATATTTGAATAATGAAATATGAGATCTTTTTTTATAGATTTGATTTAATTAAAATTTTGTAAATTTTTTTTAATGTTGAATAAGTTTTTTTACAAGAAATACGAGTTACTTAATATTGTCAAAAAATTTCATAAAAATAAATTTTTATTTAATTGTAATATTAAAAATTGTAAAAAACATTGGAAAAATAATTTAAAATGAAGTATAATATCTATTAAAAATATTCATTTAAAAAATATAACCTTAATATTTTAAAAAATATATAAATTACTAATACTATTATTATTATATAAAAATAAATAATATTTAAATGGCACTGTTTTATAAAATTTTAATTAAAAGTAATTTTTATTTCAAATTTAAATGATAATAATATTTATATTTTTATAATCAACATTATTATTGTATAAATTTATGTTTTTATTATAAATAATTATATATTCATTATTATTAATTGTTAATATTTATTTTTATTAATAATTGTTCTCACCGATTGACTTCAGAGGGATTGAATGGATAAATAAGGTTAGATGACTCCAAGTCATCTCCAATGAATCCAATAGTAAATCCAGTCAATTAGTGTTCAAAACTTATATGCAAACATTAAAGATTAAGAATAAAAGTAAAGAAAACAAGTTGACTCCCAAGTTCATTGGGTAGGGAATTCGTCATTAATTATCTTAAGATCTTCACTCTTTCAATTCTCACATATAGTTGAACTTAACCAAACAAATGTCAATCAAAGTTCACAAAACCTTATAAAAAAAACAAGTGTTTATTGACGTATTTAATATCTCATTCATCTCCAAACGTCTACTCTGAGATGTTTATTTTCTACCTCTTAAACTAAGTGAACAAGAGACTGATTAGAACTAAGCGAACTAATAAAGAACCCTAATTAAAGAAAATAATTGAATTGTTAACAAGCGTTCAAAAACAATCCTTAAACAAAAATCATAATCCAAAAATATTGAATCTTTTAACCCAAATTGCTAGAAGAGAATTAAAGAGCATGATAATTGAATTGTGAACATAGTGTGAATCAAAGAACTTATGTTTCGAATCGTGAATCGTTTCGTATCACAAATTTTAATATTCATAAAAATTTTAAAAATATAACATATAAGACATATAGACATGTAAAAATATAATTAATAATCACAAAACATTCCAAAATATATTAAATATATTTGGGTTGATAAATGTTTGGCATAGGAGAATAAGATAGAAAGAGACAACATTATTGTTGTTGCTACAGCAACTCCCTTTTCGTTTTCACATGGGCGCAACTGCCTCTTTATTTTCGGATGGGCGTCGCCGCAGTGCTAAATAAACCAGTCATGGAAATTGAAGTAAGGAAGAGCATAGGTTGGTATGAACCTCCCACGCCTTCGGCACCGCCCACTATCCAACCCCTCCCGCATTTTGCTTCTTCATCGTTCGCTCTTGCCATTGACTTTGTCGTTGTTTGCTTTGTTGCCTTTCTCCGTGCATCATGGTGTTTGGGTCATTGGAGGAGAAGAGTGAAATCCTTGTTGTGGGAGAAGTAAGTCTGTGGTTAAAAAAAATAAAGTTAGAGTTTTTACCAAACCCATGCATTACGCGATTCAAGGCAGAATACAAAAACAATTTGTGATTCTGAGATTTTTTTGAACGATTCGCAATTGTATCATGCGATACGAGAACAAAAATGATTGTTTACACGATTTGTATCATGAGAGAGTAGAATCTTATAATGTGTACGATGCACGATACTTACTACCACGTTTAAAAGTAAAACTTTATTGAACAAAAACTTCATACTTTATTGTGCAATCACAAGAGAATCAACTTAAAGGAGTTTATCCTTCCATGCAAAGGGAAACAGAAAATATTAGAAAGAAGAAAATAAGAAACTAAGGAGATGCTAATACTCTGTTTTTCGAACATCGCTCTAAAAGTTGATGATTTCTCCTTGAATCTTGTATCTTTAATAGGATTTTTTGTTACAAGGATCTTTTGGAAAAATTATTTTGTCTTGGATATTGTTTACAATTTCCTTAGTTTCCAACTTTTTAAAAGATTCAGATTTTGTTTCTAGTTCTATTGTGATTCTGTTTCTTTGTATTTTCGCATATGATTTGCTTCTAATTTTGTTTGATATATTGTAAATTTTATTCTCTAATTTTTTTAACTCAAGTCTTGTTTCTTGTTTTGATTCAAAGAAACAACTTGGATTTTCGCGTGATTCGGCCCACTCGTAGTGATAAACGTTACCTCCAGACTGTCTAGTCAGATGTTTCTATCATATTGTCTAGTCAAACCCTCTACTACAACTAAAATATAATATTAGTAGAAATAATAGTTAAGGTCTAAATAAAATTAGTTAGATGAGACATATTTAAAACCGTGAATACATATATGATGATTTTAATTCAAGACAACTATGATTAAAGACAACTATGATTAAAGATTCTAACTTCTAAGTGTTAGTAAAACTATGTTTATCAATTACAAGGATGTATAACAATTTTAAAACGAAGAATGGTGAGGTTGAATGTTGGAATATCATTCTACAGGTTTTAAAACAAAAGCATCTGATATGTAGGCGTAGCTAGACCAGTCGCGGGTAAGACAAATGAAATTTGAATGAAAAGGATGAAGTTCATATGCAAGAGACGTGGTTGAGAGGTTAGTAAGAAATATATGTAGTAGGGAGTGAGAATCTGGTATCGTAGTTGTGTTGGTTAGACTCTCTTGTGTTAGACAATGTACATTGTTTCTAATGTGTTTGTTTACTGTTTTCTATCTTCTGAACATATAAGAAAAGGTAACTTTTCCGTTTTTTGTTGTCTGATCATATAAGTTCTGTTTTCTGCAAGAAATCTATGTAGTAGGGAGAGTCTTGGATGACGGTTGGGTTGGTTGGGTTTTCTTACACATTGAAGAATTTAAATTTTCACCGAAAAGACAACAAGTAGCCTAAAATAAAATGACATGATATGGACCTCTTAAATTCTGATAGACTCCTACAAAACATGCTTCTTGCATATGCTTGTTAACAGAATTGGTTGTGCCCTGCTAGTTGATCTTTCTTTCCTTCAAATTTTATTGATGTTCCTCCACCTGTTTACCTGTATATCGTGCAACATATCCCTATCCTGCCATAAACAGTGAAATTCTCTTGAAGCTAACTAACTCTCTAGTTCCTAAAAGGTTTGGGCCTTAAGCTTGCCTTAGATACTAAAAGTTCATTCCAAGTGACAGCTTTATGTTACTGGTTTGCTTGGACACTAAAGAAGACCACATTAACACATATTATTGTCCTTGTTTTGAACTTAAGTTTCATGCATTAGTTACTACAATTCGTTTTTAATGGTTGGTTGTGCTAGATTGAACAACAAGTCAATGGACATATCAGTTTGAGAACAAGTAGCTTGGTGAAGGGAGGTTTCTGAGAAACCTTTACAAAAGGTATAAGGAGTGTATATGCTGCTACAATTGTATTGACTGGCTACGAGATTCCTTTGGAACTTCTTCAAAATTGTATTGATCTTGCACATGTCTATACCGGTGGAGATCAAAAACATCATGAAGCATACACAACCATCTTGTAGCCAGTCTCGGGATATAGAGGAGATTAATAAATTAAGAGATCGACTTTCGCCAGTGAGGCTTCTCTTTGATTATTACAATCTAAATTTGAGATATTCATTAATGTCTTCATTCCATATCTCTTCAAGGGGCAGCTGAGAGAACAGATAAATGAAAATGACAACTAACAGGGACATGATGGAGATGAGCGACAACAACAGGATGGAGATGAGCAGCAACATGAAGATCATACCGGATATAGTGATTATTAGATAGTTTAATTTTGCAACTAACGTATAACATTTTTTTGTTTGTTGTTAGCATCTCTTAAAATAGTTCTATTGTGTGTTTATTGGTTGAAATTTAATTAGCCAAGGAACTGGACAAGTATTTGAACTTAATTCTTTTAGTTGTCAATATGCTAATGTTTTGAGTTGGTTCCATTCTTGCCTTTACTGCAAACTCATGTGGGAGGCTATATTTTTTATTGTATTTTATTGGAGTGATTTTCTCAAATCCATTCATTTATGTTGCTATTCAAGAATGCTTGTTTTCTTCTTTAATTTTCTGAAAACATAGTGGTCTTTTTGCCTTAATTTAAGCTTTTGAATCAGGGATCTATGACTGCAGTTGATGTTTTCATAAGCCTAAAAAGCAAAAGTATATTACACTTATTTGTGTCTATTGGAAGGATTATATGACTGCTGAAGAGACGTCAGATGATTGAGAATATGTTGTAATGGAAGAAGGAGCCCAAGCTCAGGCCCAAAACCTAGGTCAATGGCAAGGAAGATCCAAGAAGATTGAGACTCTACTACTGATGGCAGAGAAACTTTTCTATACATGTTCAAAAATGCCATAAACCTAGTGTAGAGTAGAATTTATTTTTGTCAAAAGTAGAATACAAAATTTTCTTAATTGTAATTACGATTGAATTAGGTACCCAAAAACCAACCTAGGTTAAATTAGGGTTTCTAGATTACTCCTAATTTAACCTAGGTTGTCATTAGTCACAATAAGAAAACCTAAACATGCTTACCATGTGACTACTCTTTAGGCACCAATTTCAAACATAGGATATTTGAAATTTCCTGTCTCGACCAGTCCTCGATCATCGATTCCAGAGACCGACCTCAAACATCGCACACCGGTGCCTGATAGTGGAAGTGGGCCACGTAAGGGGGGCCCCAGACGCACCTATCAGGAGAATGGTCAATCTTTGAACATCGGTACCATAGACCCCGACATTGGAGATCGTCATCAGGCCTCGCCAACAGAGGGAGAGATCGAACATTGGCGGTCTGAACGTTATAGTGGGCCACGTAAGGTGGACCATAGAATTATACTAAGTTATTAGTTAAAACATCAGATGAGGGAAAAGCCTAAGTCACGAGGGATCCATGCACGTGGTGTGTATAGCGCATACAGGCGCGACACATGAGAATAACCCTTGGAGGCGCTGAGACCCACTAGGGTTAGGGTTTCCAAGGGAAGCTGCATGCATGGCACGTGAATACTTAGGGCACCCGTAGAAACAAATGAGCCAGAGATTAGGTGCACAAGTTGGTACCCAGGCGGCCACTCTGTTAGTCTTCGCACTCCAGTTAAGGGAAGTTATATATGCCAGATACGCTAAGATTATATAAATAGCGGCGCAAGGACGTTCCCCAAGGAACCCTAGACAAGGGTAACAACACAAAGGTAAACCCTAGTTTCAACTTATATAAAGGGTGCCAAGAACCCTAGCAAGGTACACAGTTTCTAAGACTGAAACTACTTTATACACTTGGTGTTTCTTTGCCCTTATACCGACTTGAGCGTCAGAGTGCAAACGGTCGTCAAGGCGCCCCTTTGTTTTTGCAGGTGAGAGATTCTTTGATCAAGGAAGTATCATTCTCAGGCGGAGATAGAAGGGCCAAAGGTTGCCGTTCGAGTAAACTGGCGAAGCGAGTCAACCGACAGAAACATTTGGCGCCCACCGTGGGGCCCGTTTGAACAAGGTCCCACTCCCAATCGTGTTGAGAGTTTTTACCAACGATATGAGGAGTACGAGGCAAGGATTTGTTGTAGCCACAAGTGTTGTGCCCCTTGGAGGGGACAACGTTACCACACAACAAATCTTGGAGACTATGCGTGCCCTCCAAGCGGAGGTGGCGGCATCTAGGGTTGAAATTGCCGCATCGCGTGCGGACAACGAAGAACTGCTCAGAACCAATGAGGAACTACGTAGAGATTTGCAACAAGTGGGGGAGTGTGCGGTGGATGAACATGCCCCACCTGTACCACTTAGGGCACGTCCCATGCCGTTATCTCAAGTGATCATGGATACAACGTTGCCAACCACATCTCTGGACCCGAAGGTCACCTTTGCAGGTGTGGAGGACCCAAAGGCCCATCTCACGACGTTCCACACTCAAATGACGCTCGCAAAGGGTCTGACGTTGTGTACTGCAAGCTGCTTATGAGCACGTTGGCAGGCGCGGCGTTGGAGTGGTGCGTCAGCCTCCCTGATGGACACATCACTACCTTCGACCAGTTTGCGGCGCTGTTCAGGGAACAGTACCTTGTTAACAGGGCCCCCACTCGACTCTCTTATGATGTCTTTGACATTAAACAGTACCAGGGGGAGTCCTTGAAGGAGTACTTGAACAGGTTTGGGGTCTAGGTGGTGAGGTTGAAACCCACAGATGAGGCCATGATGGTGCACGCCTTCGACAAAGGAATGTTGCTAAGACCTTTCAGTGAATTGCTATTAAGGTTCTACCCGAAGACATTCATTGAGATCAGGCGTTGGGCTTTGGTGCACATCGTTGTGGACGATCGAGTGACAGAGAAACGTGGTCTCGTCGGTCCTATCCGACCTCGAGCAACAGGTCCACCTCAGCCCATGAGGGTGCACGAGGCGACCACAAAGAAGAAGGGTGCGGGGAAACCCTACGAATAGTCCCAAGCGGGAACGCGCACGCGAAGGGACCCGCCCCCGAAACATAATTTTCGTATAGAGCTCAAGGAGCTGATCGCTATTCCAAACATAGCGGCAAGGTTGAAGGTACCCGCGAAGACCGACAGGAAGATGAGGCCAATAAGAATGCTTGGTGCGAGTTTCACCAAGCATATGGCCACTATATACGCAATTGTTTGGCCTTGGCGCACCAACTGGACGAGCTATTGAAGAGCGGCTTCTTGAAGGATTACCTTCAGGAGCCGTAGAATGATCAGGCATTGGTGACCGCAGGGGCAGATATGGGGGCACGAGGTGCCCATTCATGGTGAGATCAACACCATCTCTGGAGGGTTCTCAGGAGGGGGATGCACCACCTCCCAGCAAAAGAAGTACGCGCGAGAGGTGATGGTCGTAGAGGTACAAGAGGTAGATCAGACTCTCAATGTCGACCTCGTCTTCACCAAGGCCGATCTCTAGGATGTCATACCACATGGCAATGAACCGATGGTGATATCGGCAGTTACAACAGGGAGAAGGGTGCATCGTGTCCTCGTAGACCAAGGAAGTTCGGCCGACGTGATGTTCTGATCGACCTTCAACAAGTTGCAGTTGTCTCCAGACCAGTTGAGGCCCTATACCAGGTGCTTGTATGGTTTCGCTGGAGACTAGGTGGAGGTGCGTGGGCATATAGAGCTGAGGACGACCTTCACGAATGGCATCGCTTCACGCACTGTCAACATCAGGTATCTTGTTGTTAACGCCCCATCAACCTACAATATACTGTTAGGTAGGTCTACTTTGAACAGGATTGGAGCGATTGCCTCTACGAGGCATATGAAGATGAAGCTGCCTTCCTTTGAGGGTACGGTGATCACCATCAAGTCTGACCAGAAAGAGGCTAAAAAGTGTTACGAAAATAGCCTCAAAACAAAGAGAGGGGTTTTCGCTGTTACTACCCAGCCTCCAAGGGAAAAAGGGGTCACCCATGCATAGATCGCCCGGGAGAGACGACCCGAACCCGCCGAAGATGTGCTAGAGCGGGAGATCGGTGGGAAGATGTTCAAGCTTGGCAAATCCTTGGGCCAAAAGGCACAGGATCAGTTTGCCGAGGTCATAATGCGACACCTTGATGCTTTTGCGTGGTCTGCCTCTAACATGCCTGGCATAGATCCTAACTTCCTGTGTCATCATCTCACCATGGACCCCCAGGTCCACTTGTACGACAGAGAAGACGAAAGTTCAACGAGGAGAGGCGTCACGTCGTTCGTGAAGAGACAGAGAAACTGTTGAAGGCTAGCCACATTAGGGAGATTCAATACCCTCAATGGCTGGCCAACGTGGTGCTAGTGAAGAAGGCCAACAAGAAGTGGAGGATGTGTGTTGACTTCACAAACCTTAATAAGGCTTACCCGAAGGATTCCTACCCACTGCCCAGTATTGACTCTTTGGTGGACAGTGCGTCCGGATGTAGATTACTCAGCTTCCTGGATGCCTTTTCTGGCTACAACCAGATCATGATGCACCCCAGGGACGAGTGCAAGACAACGTTCATGACAGAGCTGTCTTGTTATTGTTATAAGGTGATGCCCTTTGGGCTGAAGAACGCAAGTGCCACCTACCAGAGGATGGTGGACAGAGTGTTAGCGCCCATGTTAGGGCAGAATGTCCAAGCATATGCAGATGACATGGTGGTCACCTCCCAACAGAGGGAGCAGCACGTAGTAGACCTGGAAGCTGAACCCGGAGAAGTGTGTGTTCGGGGTGGAGGTAGGCAAGTTCTTGGGGTTCCTACTCACTGAACATGAGATAGAGGCGAATCGTGAGAAGTGCGCTGCGATAATGGCAATGAGGAGCCCGATCTTAGTTAAAGAGGTGCAGCAGTTGATAGGGCGCATGACCGTTCTGTCCAGATTCGTATCGGCAGGAGGAGACAAGGGGCATCCTTATTTCCAATGCCTGAAGAGAAACAGTAGGTTCGTATGGACCAGAGAGTGCGAAGAGGCGTTCGTGAAGCTGAAGGAGTACCTGGCCAGTCCATCAGTGTTGTGCAAGCCGGAACTAGGTACTCCACTCTGCCTATACTTTACAGTTACAGAGAAGGCGATAAGTTCGGTTCTGCTACAAGAGCAGAACCAGGTGCAGAAGTCGGTCTACTTCGTCAGCAAAGTGTTGCATGGGCCAGAGGTGAGATACCAGGCCTTAGAAAAAGCGGCTCTGGCGGTAGTGTTCTCAGCGCGAAGACTGCGCCACTACTTCTAGAGCTTCACTGTGATAGTGATGACAAACCTTACAATCCGCAAGGTCTTACAGAAGCCAGATGTGGCAGGCAGGATGATGCGATGGGCGGTAGAGCTGTCTGAGTTTGATGTGCAGTATGAGCCTAGAGGCCCCATTAAAGGCTAGGTTTACACTGACTTCGTAGTAGAGCTCTCCTCGACAACCACACACCAAGAAGGAGCAGGTTTCAGATGGGTGCTCTCTGTAGATGTGATGAGAATAAAAAAAATGTTATCAATAGAAGAAATGGACAAGGGCCAAAGCATTTAAAGTTCTTCTTATTAGTCTTTGCAAAAGATGAGGCCCAAGCCCAAAACCCAAGCCCAAGAAAGCCCAAGTCCAAACCATAAGGGGCAAGGCCAAACATTAAATAAAATAGCATCATTTGAAATACTTTTGTATAGTTGTAGGAGGTATGAATATTAAATAAAGATTGTGAATAGTTAGGGGGGTGTAGACGCATTTTAGGAGGTGCTGAAAATAGGAAAGGAGTCACACTTACTTCATGACTAGGTGGCACCAATTTGCATTTGCATTTGGAGGGAACTTTGTGTTTCATTTGTGTTTCATTTCAGCCCTCTTCTATTATAAATAGAGAGGTTGGGCTCTTGTAAATTTAGAATTGGATAATTGCTATAGAGAAACTCTACTCATTTGGAGAGAGATTTGTGTGAGATTTGGATCTCCTTGCTTAGTCTCATCTTGTGAGCTTTTGGAGAGCTTCAAGTGGCGGCTTCCTTCACTCATCTTGGGATTCCATCACCAAGTGGCGTGAGCAACTCCAATTCCCATTCCAGCCCATCTTCATTCACCTAAGTTTCATTCCTTCATCTCATTTTCTGTTTTCAATCGGTAGTTTAGAGTTCTTTAAGTGCTCTTCATCTTTCTGCCGTTTATTTTTGTGTTCATGTGTTGTTTCCAGTTTTCTGTTTGGTGCTTTGTGTTCTTAATTCAGTTTTGTTTCAAAATCTTATTCCATGGATGTTCACAAGGAGATAGCACTCTTATTTGAGTTTGGAACATCATTTGGACGGCTATGTCTCCATTGATGATTCCTTGAGCTTCCTTGAGTCCAATTCTGTTTTCAGCATTCTGTTTTGTTCTTGCTTTCCTTTCAATTCCGCCAAGTGTTTGTGATAAGGACATGGCACTCATTGTTCAATGAGTTTGGCTTCTCTCTTG
>Ga0123342_1009594_pt1 | contig 11516 bp, 4 predicted proteins | sample Turbeawhitnodule_FD_89960 | JGI IMG/M metagenome (GOLD analysis project Ga0123342, IMG submission 89960) | Root nodule microbial communities of legume samples collected from Mexico - Turtle bean Mexico white nodule | ecosystem: Host-associated > Plants > Roots > Nodule | place: Mexico: Nepantla... | reverse complement strand
TTCCAGGTGGCACAGCAGCTAGCCTGCTGGATCCAGAAGACCCACCACAGAAAAGAGCAGCCTTTACCAACAATCAGATATGGGTCACTCCATACAACAAGACTGAGCAATGGGCTGGTGGCTTATTCGTTTATCAGAGCAAAGGAGATGATACTCTTCAAGTCTGGTCTGACAGGTTACACATTCTTTTCATCATTCTACCTTTTTTATGTCATGTTTCAATGCCTATTCTATAATCATGAATAATGTCACATTTTGGTAAAAGATGTCACTGTTATGAATTTCACAAACTGTTGATATTTTAATACTCAGGGATCGTCCAATTGAGAATAAGGACATTGTGTTGTGGTACACAATTGGATTCCATCACATACCATGTCAAGAGGACTACCCTGTCATGCCTACTGTGTCGTCAAGTTTTGATCTGAAGCCTGTTAATTTCTTCGAGAGAAATCCAATCCTCAGTGTGCCTCCCAATTTCAAAAATGATTTACCGGTTTGTAAAGCTCATGATTCAGCTTAAGATTCCATCAGCTGGATTTTAGTCTATGTATATGTGGTATATTTGGCTCTTAAATCACGATAGTCTGTTGAAGAATAGATAAAATTGTCTATTAATAGAGCGTCTAGTAATAATTGTATTAGATGATGTTGTGTTAACTGTTTTAGTTATTTTCTGTTATTTTGTTTCTTTAGTTCTATATATAAAGAATTCTTTGTGTATGTGATATACGTTGCATTGAGAAATATTGTATATATATACCCTCCGTTATAAAAAAGTTGTTTTCTTTCTTCTTGTTATTATTCTTGTGTTTTTTTTTATTGTTAAACAAATCTATCAATTGTTGATTATTTCAAAAGTGTTATACAAAGAAAAGATTTATGGTAAAACACTTTCAAGTGAAGGGTGTGAATGTATAAAAACTCACTTGAGTTGGTGATTATGAAGAATTCGAATATTAAGTTAGGAATGATACATTGGTAAAGATGAGTAATATAGAAGGAGAAAGAGCACAAACTCATTTATCTAAAATTTTCTGTTAAAATCTAAAAACTTCAAAATTATTAACGCTTGTAGATAAATTACAAAAATAATTAAATTACAACCTCTTGTTTTTATTGTATAATCAAATTTTTATTATTGTACAAATAGATAAATTTTAATTTCAAAGAATATTAGAATTAGTATATTAAAGAAAGCAAGAATTGACGTGATATAAAGTTTATCCAAACCAACTTAATTATATATGAAGTTTATATTTGGTTCTAATGACTTTTTAATCAATCCACATTATAAACTCCCACATGTCTAACAAATGCGAAATTTAAGTTAAACAAAATTGAGGTGATACCTTTATATTCTTTTTTAAAAAAATAGTGAAAAAAATACTATAGTAATTAAATAATAAAGAGTGGAGAGTTTTTGGTGTAATGAAGAATATAGCTGATTTGAAAAGCATAAATATAATTATAGAAGAAAAATAATAGTAATAACTACAGCAATAAAATAGAATATACATCAAAACAAAAGTATTTTTTTTTATATATTTGGAAGAGTAAAATGAAAGGATAAAAGTAGAAGAGTAATGAGTGCATTTAAATTTGTACTTTTGAAGAGAATAAAAGAAGAAAGTAGAATGTAGGATAAGAACAAGTACACTGCTTCATTGAAGAAGCAGCCAAAAGTTTAGGTAACCTAAAGAAAAACAAGCAACTGGAAACAGCAGGAAACTAGGGCCACAAGGGCAAAAAGAAGCGATTCACCCTAACAAAATCTCAGTAAACAACAGTAACCTATTTGTACAACCAGTTTAGTTACTGTCTGGATCAGTGTCTGAAACAGGCTTCCGTGCCAAGAAGAAGTACATTGGTGTGAAAATCTCTTTCCTGGAAAAGAGACAAAAGCAAGTCATATTCATTTGCTCCAGAAAGACATGTTAGTGTTAGATCTTGTAATTTATGAATCAGTATTGAGGAATTATTATATCCATAAATATCATATGAATGGGACAGATGCCAAACTTACTTTCCTCCTTCAACTAGTCCCTCCGCAGCCTTCTCTAGGAAATCTTGAACCCTTAGACTACCCTTTGGAGCCAGTCCAACATACTCCAGAACCTTCACCTATAAATTTGTCGCCACCAACCAATATTGAATGAGTAACAAGACTTACGAATCCTAAAATTCTCAACATACAATCAAATTACAAGTAGAATAAATTTACAGATGATATTTACCATGTTTTTGGTGAAAAGTCGCCCAACAGCAGTTAGACGGAAGCTACTCAGTGAGAAATGACTTTTGTCTAAAGGCAAGTACCATGGAACAGGAGAGTCAGCTGCTAGATCTTTCTCCGATATTACCTTTTATACCAAAAAGGAGAGAATCCCCCTTTAGCCAGTTAGGTTCAATTATTGGATATACAGAAACCAATACAGTGAAAAGATGACGACTAATAAGAAATTGATGTTCACCTCAAAACCTGCTTGCTTCAGAGCTTCAAGACACTTAGTGGTCAATCTAATGTCTGGAAGCCCATCACCAATCTCAATTTGTGCCTGTAACAAGGAATTTTATCGATTTAGTTACATACCAAGAGGCTTCAACAGACCTAATAGACCTCAATCTAAGTTCAATCTACACCGCTGTAACATACCTTGATTTTTTGGTGCTCTGGATTTTGGGGATCAAAATTATCGGTCATACACCATTCATAAGCAGCAAAATATTGACCAGGCTTTAACACTCTAAAAATCTCTTTATAGCATCCATACTATCCATTCCATGGCACGAGAAATAAGAGTCAGCCAATACAAATTATAGACGCCATTTTATAGATTCACAATTAACACATGCACTTCATGCTATCATGCAGACCACATTCAAGTTGCTTCATAGTACTTCACAATTTATAGGTAAATGAAGGCAGATAGAAAGTTTTAGTAGGGGGGGAATTAGCATGTTAAGCCCATTAGATTATAAAATATTGTCACATACAGCATCTGGAGCATGGCAAGTGGCTTCAATCGCATACACTGCATCAAAAGTGTTGTCTGCAATTGGTATTTTCATGAAGTCGGCCTGCATTATCAAATACGATGATCATGTTAACTACCATTTCAAATCAATATCCCCCTTCAACATGTTTGGTTATGTTTAATTTACAATAGCCTTTTTTATCATTTGATTATAAGTTTTTCCCAACACAAAATAAGCCATATTCAATGTAACATTTATAACTGGATCAGAACAATTTTATAAAACAATGGATCAATAAGTTCTGAAATAAAAGGCCTCCTACTCCATAAAAGGAAATAATTGATATACAGAAATCAACCTTGATAAAATTGCAAGTCTTGTCCAGTCCCACAATGCGATTGAGTTCCTGTTAATTAGCAAAAAACTGTTAGTGATCAAAGTGTGTAGAAATTTTAATTTAATGCGGTATTTCTTTCAAAACATATTGAGAATCCAAAAACAATTCCTTCATCTAAAAGGCTTTCAACAATTAACATGACAGATTATGCATATTAAATTAATAAATGATGACTTTCATAAGTACATTAGTAAAATTAACACTTAAACAATGCATCAATCTTTTGCCAGAATAAACATTACCACAGTATAATAAAGTCTATAACAACTAGGTGTGATTATTAACTATGTCAATGCATTAATTTACACCTCATAATTGTTAGCTTTAATGCACTTAATTTCCTAACACATACCTTTCCTCTTGTTATCTGGTACTCATTATTATTCAACCCAAGAATTGAAGTTGAGCTGCACAGGTACCCCTTCATTTTTGTTAGCCAGTAATCAGGGAAAGGTAAAGGAAAAAGAAGCCTAAATGAAGTCAATCTTGTTTAACCTGAATCGAGAAATTTCTCTTAATGGTCCCCCAATTCCACATCCAACATCCAAAACCTAAAACAAATTATGAAGGCTCGTTAAATTTTAATATTAAATTACTGTAAGTAAGATATGGGCTTGCTTATTTGCTTTATTGAACATAGGAAAACCTTCTGCCCTGGTTGCAGTCGAAGTTGTAAAGCAAGGAAGTGTTCATGTCGCTTGATGCTCTCCCGAAGAGATTCCCCATTCCATCTGCAAGAGAAGAAAATTATCAACATGATCAATGTAATAGAAAATTCTTCAATTTGTTAGTGCTAAATTAAGTAAATGGACACCTGTGAGCAAAATGGAAAGATTCCCCCCAGCCAAACTCATAAAAGCTGGTAACAAGATCATAGTATTTATTCACCTGAAGACGAATGCAGATCTTATCAACGTTTTGCAGATAATCAAATTGACTATAACTGAGACAAAAACACATTACTCCATAACTTCACAAGTCAAGTTATAGAGCATCACTTATGATCAAAGAAGATAGCTGTAACGGAATGGTAAACATTCATTAATAATTAAAAAGAAAAATATTACTATAATTTTATCATTTGAACATGAGGTTGGCTTAATAAATCTAACGACCTAATGTTCAAAAATATGGTTCAGATTTTGCCTCCTATCAATTAGACAGCTACACAAAAAATTGTAAATTTTTTCAAGTTTTAAAAAATAAACAAGATATTTTGTTAGCATCTTCTAATCTTAGTATTTCAAGAAAAAAAAAATCGTTTCCCATTTGTAGAAAGAGTGAGCAGAAAAATCAGAAAGAATGAGGCCAGGCATACCGTATGCATTAAAAAAGAAAGTTAGAGCTATAGAAGCTAAAGGTTGTTAATATCAATATCTCTCACCATATCAGTATAGTTAGCTTTCCTCTCTTCCTCTTCACCTCCGTAGCAAACATGATACTTCTCATACCTGATCCATAAAATCAATACATTTATAAGTTTCATGTTCAAAAAGAAAATGAAAAATTATCATCATAACAACAGCCATAATTTTTTTTCTTAGCCATAAGCACCAGCTACAATGGTTAACAACAAACTCATAAATGGGAATGCCTATAGAACCACATATAGCAGTGTAATTATATAAAATAACATAGACATCCATGATTTACACGTCCACATATAAATAAATACCCTAAATATAATTTAAAATTTTCGTATGAGCTCGTGAATTCAAGTGTAGCCAATCAGCATCTAATTGCAATCCATAATACTAAAATTTCCTCACTTTTACTTGTCAATGTTTTTTTAAGTATTCATGATTCCTTAGTTTAATAAAATAATGAAACAGACTATAATGTACAAATTAGAAACTTCAGACTCGCCAAGGTAAATCTCACAGTTCATTCTCTTCATAATTTTGCCAAAAAAACTGTCCGATATTTTTATCCAAGCCAAAATAATCGAACATCGAAACAAATATATATATATATTAGCTAGTAAAATTCTGAAGCAATTGCTCAATTTCATTCCACCTTGCACATTCGCAATTATCATCAGAGATCTTTGCTTAGCTGCCAGAAATCTGAAATCATTTTTAAGTTTCGTTAAACCTGTATCACTGTCAAGTTGCCGTTACTTTTACTTTAGGTGAAAATCACGAGCTAAAAGGGACAGGGTGGACCCAGAAATGATTCACTTTCAATGAAGTCCAAAACATTCCACGTAAGACCATAAAGCTTTTAGTCCCAACCCCAACATCTTAATAAATGCACATCAGATCGGACCAGAGGACTGTTGACTCTTGTTTTTCTTTCATTTGCATTAACAAAACCAGAACTAGCTTTTTCATATTAAAAAATTCATCAATCCCCATCCCCTAGCATTTTTTATTTTCTTTAAATAAATCGATCCCTCATATCCACAGTTATAGATTACTCAACCCCCTGTATTGTCAGATTCAATATTTATTTCTCCATCCAAATAATTACAAATACAAGCATATTATTTTAATGAATAAAAAATTCACCGAAACCCACTCTTTTTCTTTCTTTATAAAACTAAATATAGTCCCCAAATTTTCTCAGCCTACAGTCCCGCAACAAGCTCCTTTAAACCAGATCAAAGCCCCCGAAAGATTCTCAAGCACTCGCAAAGCTGGATTTGACTCCTCCACATTCCCAAAAGCTGATTAGAAAATCAATAATTGCGAAAATCGTGATAATTCAAATACATATACAGAAAATTCTAAAATTAATTATAATTAACCACTGATTTTCTAATTAGCTTTCTAATTAACGATTATCACCGTACTTAAATCCTCTACAGCGCACTATCCATAAAAAAGAGGCCACTCTACAAGTGAGAAGAAACTAACAAAGAAACCTCATACTCGGAGTCCGAAATCACAATGCAACCACCTAATTTCACTGAAAAGAAATTAAAAGCAAGAAGAGAGAATCGTGTATACTTGTCGACGGCAGAGAGAACTTCCGTCTTCTCAATCTTGCCTCCGAGATTGGATGCCAAATCCATAGCTGCTGCAAGCTGCGGTGGCGCCGGTGGAGCTCAAAACGACCGCGTTCCGATCTAGAACGCAACGATTTCAGTTACGTTAAAAAGAGAAAGAATGGAGAAAGGGGAAAATGCAGAAACAGAAAGCGAAAAGAAAAGTGACTCACGTGGGAATGGCGAGAGAAAAAGGAAGGCGGAGGAAGCTATGAACGGTGAACAAAATCAATGAGGGAAGTGTTATATAGAAAATTGAAAAGTAAGCAAAAAAAGTTAAATTAAATTAAATTAAACGAAACATGTGATGCGTGAATTACATGATCGAAAAATTCTGAAGGACCACGTTGAGTTGGCAATAATATCTTATAATAAAGTATATTATTTTATATTATAATAATAATAATAATAATAATAATAATAATCATAGGTCCCCTCACAATTTTTTTAATTAAATAAAGCAAAAGATTCGAAGTTTATAGTGAGACAATTACCATAGCTTAAAAAAATAATCAAAGTTTATAATGAATTGTGTACATCGAAACTGGCTATTTAATTTGCTGTAAAAATCAAATTTTATATTATTAATATGTTTCAATATAATGCGTCGATGTAAACTTTGTAAGAATGCATTTTAAATAATGTAAAAATAAATTAGTCCTTGGAATGTACAATTAACTTCTAAAAAACAATTAATCTTTAAGATTAGTAAAACTAAATAAATGCTTGTGTTGGTAAGGGAATCTAGATAGAATGATTGATTTTTTTATCTTTTTTTTTTCTTTTTCGTGTTTTAGGATTCGATTTTCAATCTAGAATATATTTGCAAGAGAATGAGTATTTAATATTTGAATTATGTTAATGTTATAGTAAACATATATATTTATTTTATGTTTCTTTGTCTAATTTATAATGAATTATTATTTAATGTATATAATCATAAAAATAAAATTATATAATTTATTGTATATTTCTTTTTATTTTGAGATTTTTACACTAATTGATCGAAAACGTCTCGTACATAAATAAATTATATATATATATATATATATATATATATATATAATTTGTTTATGCATTTAACCTGAAAAATAATTTTAGTATTATGAAAAAAGAAAGTTTCCCCTTTATTCTTAAATCTTTATGATTTATTATATATGGAGTTCATAAGTGTCACTTCAATTTATTATATATGGAGTTTGGTCTTTATGATTTTTGCAGTTAGAAATCAAAATTAGTTCATTTTTAAGATAATTTTTTTAAATTGTTAGAAATTCTATTTAAATGAGAAGATATAATTTTTAAAAGTATAGACACTAAACAAATTAATTTAATCCTATAAGGAATTACACATCTCTTTAGAAAATACACTAAATAAATTTTTTAAATAAAATATATCAACTATAACAATACTACTTTTAAATGGTCAATCAAACAATAACATTCAAATTTAAATTATTTCAAATAATCTTATTTATATATTTTAAAAAATCAAATTATTCCTTTTTATTTATTGAACAAATTTATCAATTTCAACTTCTAGGATAAAAAAAGATTAAAATGAAATTTTCCCTAACTTATATAAAATTAAAAAGAAAAATTTAGTGAAACTGCATGGAAGAGCTTTTTGTAAATTATCTCAAAAACAACTTTATAAATTACCTTATATATAAATTCATTTTAGTTTTAATTTTTTTTCTTATTTTTCTCTTTTAAAAGTTCTCGAAAAAAAAATTGTTTAAACGATATGATATTTTTGCTTTGAATGCTTCAATGGCTAAGTACTTAACTCAACATCTTACAACAATGTACCACTAATTGTAAGAGTTTATTTCACAAATATTTTCAAGAAAGAAAATATAAAAAAATTAACTTCGCAATAAATTAAAATTGATTTTACTAAAGAGATATAATTTTTTATAATTACAAATACACTTTTATAAAATATTTGAAATTAAAAAAAAAATCATTTCCTTTAGATCTGAATCACCTCATCTTAAATTGTTATTGAAAATTTTGTATGATTTTTTTTATCAATATCAGCCTATTTTTAGAAGTTGGTTTAGGTGGCAATTGAGTATTAAGCACTTACTTTATTCATGTTTCTTGTTTTAATTTTTTCTTATTTTTTGTTTAATTTCAAATCAAACATAGATAATTATTTTTTACGATTAATTGATGAAGTTAAATGAAACATCAATATAAATTTGAGAATATTTTCAAATTCAATCTATCAAATATGCATTCAGAGAATATGCAAACAAATAAAATATATACTAACTAGTTATTTTTTCTTTTGACATTTAATTGGTATATATGTCTTTTTATAGTATATATTCAGTGGTTTATTTTTCTAATAAAAAAAAAAAAACATCACTTAATATAAGGTATGAAAAAAGATAATGTGATATACACATGGTTCATTTGAAAAGAAAAAAACAAAACAATATTGTGTCCTTACATTTATATCCTTCCAGACGAAGCTCTAACATTTACTATACTTAAATTTAGGTGTATAGTCAAAACTTTTATGTTATCACATATGAAGAACAACCAACACAAAGATAAGTTACCAAAAAGATCATAAAAGAGCATAAATTTATAAGATCCAAATTTCGAAACACATAAAATGACATCATCCTTTACATCATACACATACACACATATGTACGAATCACACATAAATTTCCATAATCAAGATATTCGTCAAAGAATATCTACTAACACCTTCTAGAATACTTGTATTAAGCATTTTTCCATCAGAGATTTAACACCTGACCTATTTTAGCACGTCATGTATGCAACCTCAACTACATAGATCACTGTGAGTTTAAAGTGTATTCTTATCCAAACCTTGGAATATGTTCTTATGTACTCTCAGAATTTGACGATACAATAGTCCATTTAGTTTCTCACACTAGATGTCATAGTCTACATGACCTAAGCCATCACGAAACTATAAAATCTTTGTTACAACATAGATATTTGCTTATTACTCACAAAGAACGTTGGTCCATATACTATCCCAGCTTTATAACCTCAACATCACACCTCATATATAATAATGTCATTTCATGAATATAATACATTTAATTAAAAACGATAATCACCTAATCACAAAATCAAACATTTCTACATAACACACCTACATACAATAATTACATTCAGACAAACTAAGTATAGATCACTTAAATAAAGATATCATACGATAGTTATGCTTGAGCGAAAATAGTTCTATTAGGCGAGAGTATCAAATGAAACATTTAATAAAGTAACTCAAATTATACTTCACTTGATCGAGGGCATCCAACAATACTTTTACTAAAATTATACAGATAAAATTCCACCAGTAACCTTATCATTTAAACATAAATATCTCTGTATATTTTCAAAAACATATTTTTATCTCACACACTAAATTGGTTTATCAGAATTAGATGTAGTATGTTGCTACATATGAACCAATATGAATTACTATGTGATCTTTCTCTCTTTCTTATATTTTCTATATTTCATATTACCATTACTTGCACTAACCATAGAAAAAGGGCTAACATGTGAGTACATACTAAAAATATTTTATCAAAATGATTTTAAAACTAAGTATTTGATTTGCATCTCTATTAATTGGTCAAACGTTAAAATTATAATCTAATCACGTGTTAAAGTAAACATGAATATGTTAGTCAAAGTGATTTAGTTGAGTTGCAAATCTACTTCTAACATTACCTTTTTGGACTAAAAGAACTAAGGATAAAATAAACGTTTAAATATGTCAATGTGATCTAAAGAAAAGTGTTTTATATCCTTAAGTTTATATTTTTAACGAACCATTTTAGGTCAAACACACATTAGGTGTAGTTTATCAAATGCAAAAATCACACTTTGATCATTAGTCGAAATAAACAAGAAAATATAATAGACACATGATTCAAAAAAGTTACCAAAACGTGTTTATAAGAAAATGATAAAAAATGGTAAGAAGAGATGCTTCTTATTCTTTTATGTGTGTTACATCACTTCATGTATAGGAAATATATAGGGAGTTTCTCTCCCCAAATTACAATCTAATTAGGTAGGATACTAATCAAGACATTTTATCATTATTAAATTAATTGCATATAATTGGGTACAATATCATACAATAATTGCATATAATTTGATAATTATTATTTTCTTAATACTCCCCTCAACTTGGTAGGTGAAGATCATGAACCCCCAATTTGTGTCGTAGCGTCAAAAATCGTTCCTTGCCCATTGCCTTCGTAAAAATATCTACAAGCTGATACTGTGTCGGTACATAAGAAGGACTGATTATCCTAGCTTGTAATTTTTTTCGCACAATGTGGCAGTCCATCTCAATGTGTTTTGTGCCTTTATGAAATACTGGGTTTGCTGCTATATGTAATGCCGCTTGATTGTCACAGAAAAGTGAGCTGGCAAGTTACATGGCACCTTTAAATCCTGCAATACATATCGCAACCAAACTATCTCCAAACAAGTATTACCCATCGCGCGGTATTCTGCTTCCGCTGATGATCTTGATACGTTTGTTTGTTTTTTTGACTTCCATGAAATAGTAGAAGAACCAAGAAAAATGCAATACCCATATACTGATCTCCGAGTTGTCTGACAACCTCCCCAGTCTGAGTCGCAATAAGCTGTCAATGTCAGATTGTTTTCGGATGGCAATAGCAATCCTTGTCCTGGTGATCCTTGGATGTACTTTAGGACTCGAATTGTGGTATCTCAATGAGGTTTCCGTGGATCTGTATATATTAACTTAGGGTCCAAACCAAAAATGCTATGTCAGGCCGAGTAACCGTGAGGTATATCAGTCGTCCCACGAGTCGCCTAGTCGTCCCACGAGTCGCCTGTATTTGACTGGATCCTTTAATAACTCTCCATCATCTGGTGTGGATTTTAGGTATTGTTCCATTGGAAATTTGTCTAGCACCTGTGAGTCCCGTATCCTGCAAAATATCAAGCATATTTTCTTTGGGACATGTAAATACCAGCTTTGGAACGGGAAAATTCAATCCCTAGAAAATATTTTAGGTCTCTAAGATCTTTAATGCGAAATTGTTGTAATAGACAATCTTTAACACGCTGAATTTCTGTCAAATCATTTCCTGTCAAAAGAATATCATC
>Ga0123342_1009593_pt1 | contig 11516 bp, 6 predicted proteins | sample Turbeawhitnodule_FD_89960 | JGI IMG/M metagenome (GOLD analysis project Ga0123342, IMG submission 89960) | Root nodule microbial communities of legume samples collected from Mexico - Turtle bean Mexico white nodule | ecosystem: Host-associated > Plants > Roots > Nodule | place: Mexico: Nepantla... | reverse complement strand
CTGCTGAAAAAGAGAGTCCAAGACCTCTCCTTGCCACATGCCAAAATGTCCAGTGCCATCAAATATTTCCACCGCTAATTTCAAAGTGGACACCGGGAACCTCGACCATGATGACGAGGAGCCTAACACTCTGGATACATCCTTCGCTTCTTCTTCTTGATTTTCCATTACAAACTTAAAATATAATATTCAATATTACAAATAATTTCAAACAACCCAAGGGTGAACCTTCGGCTCTTGATACCACTTGTTGGGAAAAACGAGTAATTTCTCCACTAAAACAGAACCCTAACAGGGAAATAATATTGAATAAACAGAGCGAAATAATAAAAGAGATAAAGAAGAAAAAAACACACCAGAAAGTTGTTAACGGAGTTTGGCCAATTTAGCCTAATCTTCGAGCACAGTTGAAACAACCCACTTTTATTATTATGGAAAAAGATATTACAAATTGAGATATTTAACAGTGAAGTGAAGGAGGAGATGTTAATTTATAACCCTCAAACCTTCTTCCCAAACAATGAACCCACCGATGTGGGACTTGAGATTAAGCCAAAATCAACAACATACACAACTAGCTGATATCTTCACCAAAGTTCTTGGTGCTAAAAAGTTTGGGGTCATCCCGATCAAGTTGGACATTCAAGACTTACATGCTCCACCTGAAGGGTATTAACAGATATAATTAATTTGTGATAAAAAGAATAATCAGGTAGAATCAATTTGTGATAGAGAGAATAATCAGGATACAATCATTAATAATATATACCATGTACGTATCCTGAAATATCAATTTTATTTATAATTAAGAATATAATTATAGGATACTAAGTTAGGAAAAGATGTGTATGATTCTATTTATATGGTGTATATATGGATGTGTGCTGTTGAGGAATAAAACCTTTCAGGAATAAAACTATTCAGGAATAATATATTCCTTCGTTCACCTTCTCCATCTCTTCCTCTTCTTCTTATTCTTCCTTCACGCGCTTCCACGCCAAGCGCGTCCCACTTCGCAAACCCCTCCCCCTTCTCCCCCGCCTCCGCCCCCTCTGCTTCGTCTCTGCTGCGCCGGAAACTGCCGACGCGACGCATTCTTTACTCCTCGAGAGGCTCCGGGCACGACAGCTCAGGGATGCCGCGAGAGTGGCCCCCGAACCGAGGAAGAAGGCCAGGGCCGCCGCCGTGGCGGAGGCCGAGAAAGAGAGGGCGAAGAAGGAGAAGGTGGTTGCGAGTTTCGAGGAGTTGGGAGTGAGTGAGGAAGTTATGGAGGCGGTTAGGGAAATGGGGATTGAAGTACCAACTGAGATATAGGGAATTGGCATCCCCGCCGTTTTGCAAGAGAAGAGTGTCGTTTTGGGGTCGCATACTGGCTCTGGCAAAACCCTCGCCTACTGCTTCCTCTTGTTCAGGTGTTGTTCTGCATTCCTTTTGAAAATGGAAAATTCTCAATATGGTTTGTGAGCTAAGTTCATCTCCAATACAAGAGTGTTATTTATTTTAAGTGGATTCTACTCTGTCATATTTTAAGTTCATCCCCTTGAAATTTTTGTTCCACTGCAATCCCACATTTCAATAACTATTGTTTATAATTTAACAGTTCAAAACATAAAACCAATTTTTTGTATTCTTGTGCACTAAGGACTTATTAATACCCAGGTCTTCAATTTCATTTCATGTCACATTAGCATGTTCCAATAAGGTGTCTTATAAGACCCAAATTTGAAGCTTATGACATTGGCTATGAACTCTGCATTGGAGAACTTCCAAAATTTGTTAAGATAGTAACCTGTCCATGTTGTACACATAAGAGTATTAGACACTACCAATGGTCATAGGTAAATTTTAGGCTAAACGAGCGTTTTGGTTCATGAGTGTGTGACAATTCAGTCCCATATAGAAAGAAAGTTCTGATTTTGTCCCCAATGTGGAAAAAGTTCGACAATTACATCCTTTTGTATAATTTAAAAACAAAATGGTTTTTGAATTTTACTATTTAATGTCAAATTGGTTGTCAAAACTATAACTAAGTATCAAATTGGTTCTTAAATATTCCAGCTTAATGATGAAATGGTCCTGCAAAACTTAATTACACTTTCAGGTACTAAATAATATTTTTTGGTCTTTTAGGGACTAAATTGTCATCGATTTACACATTTAAGAATCAAAATTGCCATTTGATGTACATATTCAAGGACCAAAATAATCATTTATACTAAAATTTATATGGATATATTTTTAATTTTAATTTTTTAAACTTTTAAGAGTTTTCAAGGTATAATATTTTATCTACTGTAGTATTGCTGTGAGAAATATTGATCCTATGAGCCTTTTAATAATTTCAGAAAAATAATTAAAATTTGTTAAATTTAAAAATAAAAGTAGAAGGACTGTAAAAAATGTAGTGAAGATGAGTAGTTATGTTAGAAAGTAACTGCCATTTTCATGAGAATGTGATACACTTCTTTCACCATGAGAATAAGAAGTGAGACAAATGTTTTCTTTTCATGGGAATCAACAAGAATAAACATATGCGGGATTGGTTTTAGCAAAACTTGTATGAAATATGAGTATATGCTATTAGTTCACTATTTGTTTTTGCTATTCCTTAGTTCACATTTTTTACCAAACATGAGAATATGTTGGTCCGTAGTTCACTCTCTTGAGAATAAATTTTAATACCTTGAAAAAACACAATCTTAGAGTGAATAATGTTTGCACCTGCTTGTCTTGGAATGTTATTTAGCTTTAGATGAGGCAAACACGTCTAGGCGTCTATTGTGGCAACTGAGACACGGTTAATTTGTTGATGTACCTGTAGTTGCTATGATGGGATGAACAATTGAATGGAATACTATTGAAGCCTAGGCGTCCACGAGCTGTTGTGCTGTGTCCTACAAGGGAGTTATCTGAGAAGGTAAAATGCATTTAACTTGTATAGATCACTCCTATTAAGTTGGATTACGTTAATATGAAGTGGGCTTTATAGGTTTTTTTGAGTTGCAAAATCGATAAGCCATCATGCACGATTTAGGTGTACCATGGTAAGTGGTGGTAGCCGGATTAGGCTTCAGGAGGATTCCCTTAACAACCCCATTGAAATGGTAGTTGGTACCCCTGGCAGGGTTCTTCAGCATATTGAAGAGGGAAACATGGTCTATGGTGACATCAAATACTTGGTGAGTATCTCACAAGTGACAGTTTTTAATAGACAACAATGAGGGTAAGCTTCACTTACCCATGGTGGTCTTTGCTTTGCAGGTATTAGATGAGGCAGACACAATGTTTGATCGGGGTTTTGCTCCTGATATGCGCAAGTTTCTGGGCCCATTAAATAGTCGTGCTTCAAAACCTGATGGCCTAGGTTTTCAGACTATCTTGGTAACTGCAACCATGACAAAGGTGTGTGTGCACCATAATCTTGTTGGCTACATGCAAATTAAATACTAATGGTTTAGGAGATTATTCTTAAAATGTGTAGTCCGGTGGTCCTTTTTCACTTTTCTGAATTCTGGACAATCCCTTTTATATTTAAACGCAATGCATTTTCCATGTCTCACCCAGGTTGCTTTTCTTTCACTCTCATGAGATACAAGTAGGGTTGGTCATGGATTGGATTTTTGAAATTCCAATCTAGATCCAATCCAAATCCAAGTAAATGGATTAGATTTAAAATCCATATCCATTTTAACTGATAAATTTATTTAGATTTTTTTTAAATCCATTTAAAGTGGATTAAATCCACTATTTTAATTAGATTAAATTCACTTTGTCAATTACATTAAATCCATTTTGATATGGACACATACTAACTTGACTCAAACTGGGCCTAAGCCGACTCAACCTGGACGCGGACCAACTCGGCTCGCCATCGCCCTAGGTCTGCTAGACTCAACATCGGCCCGGGCCCGAACAACTTGACATCGGCTCGGGTTCGACCACTCGACATTCCGGGCCCGGAAGACACGATATCGGCCCGGGCTCGAACGACTCGACATCGACCCAGGCCCGAACAACTTGATATCGGCCCAGACCCGCTCGACTCGACATCGTGCCGGGCCCGCTCGACTCGACATTGACCCGAGCCCGCTCGACTAGACATCGGCCCAGGTCTGCTCGACTTGACATCGACCCAGGCCCGCTCAACTCGACATTGGCACGGGCCCACTCGACTTGACATTGACCCGGGCTTGCTCAGCTCGACATCGGCTCGGGCCCACTAGGCTCGACATCGGCTCGGGCCCACTAGGCTCAACATTGGCACGAGCCTGCTAGACTTGACATCGACCCAGGCCCGAACGGTTCAATATCGGCCCGGGCCTACTCTACTCTACATCGGCCCGGGCTCGCTCGTCTCAATATCGGTCTTGGCCCGCTCGGCTCGACATTGTCCCAGACCTGTTGGGCTCGACATTGGCCTGGGCTCGCTCGGCTTGGCATCAGCCTTGGCCCAGTCGTTCGGATATCGGCCCATGCCCGCTCGACTCGATATCGGACCCAATAGACTCAACTCGACATGGGCCTGAACCGGCTCGACTAGACATTTGCCTGGGCCAACTCGGCTCGATATCGGCCCCAGCCGACTCGGGTCGACTCAATATCGGCCACTCAGTTCGACTTGGCCCAGGGTTTACTCGGCTCGACTTTGGCCCATACCAACTCGATTCGACTTGGGCCCGGACGACTCGTCACGATGTGGACTTGGGCTGACATTGCTCAACCTGGGCTCGGATTGTCTTGGCGCAACCTGGATCGGGCCAAATCATAATCCAACCCAAAAGGCAGTTTGGATAACCAAAAAACTGTATTCAATCTATATCTAATCCATATTCAATTAAATGGATTGGATTTAAAATCCAAAAATATGGATTTGGATTTGAGATAAATCCATTTAAATGGATTAGAACTAATATGGATTTGGATAATTATGGATTGGATTTTGTAATTTGAATTTTTTGCCCACCCTTAAATACAAGTCTAGGTTGTTGTTGTTTTGATATAAGATGTGGTGGTACCAACTGACGTTAAAAAAAATTATAATTATGTCTCGTTTTCTTATGATGTTAGTTTTATCACATATTTTTTTGCCATATATGTCTTGGTAATTATGGAAAAATGACATCTTAAAATTTAATAATAGAGAGAATATGTGTCCACCAGGTGATTGTATTAATTACAATCCTAATTGCAACTTTAGAAAAGTTATTTGTGACTTCTTTGAGCATAAAATGAATTTACACATATTGTTGTGAACTTAATTTAAAAAAAGAGAGGAGGTTAAAAATAAAATATAAACAATAGAAAATTCTTCTAATCTTTATTATTTGATAAAAGAATAACATTACAAACATTTCCTTACACAACTAAGACTCTATAATCATCAAACGTCTTCTTTCCCAATTGATTTTCATATTCCACAATTAGCAACTCAACTACTTACCATCTACACATAAACAAATGCAAATGTTACTATAATTTCGTAAAATAGTTCAAATTGATATAATAATATTTTTTACCAGAAAATAGTGAGACGATTGAACACATATAGTCTGAATAAACGTGAGGATAAGTAAAACAATTACAGCAGTTGTAGATGTTATTTTCCAATGAGTGTTGAAGTAGTCAAGTAAGCATATAGCCTTATATTTGTTTGTTATAAAGGTTTTCATAAAAGTTATTTAAGTTATTGCATAAAGAAAAATAATGTGAATTAAAATATGACATGCTAAGATTTGAGCTCGGACCGTTAATCATTGTAGCCACTGCATTAGCATCACCCATCCAATTCATAATAATTTTCTTATCAACCAATACCTTCACATTTTTTTCAGAGTCGATGAGAAAATTTAGAATCCTTAGATATTGATTAATAATGTTTGTACATTGAATGTGACAATGCTCAAATGTCGCTATATTTCTGAAAAATATTTATGTGTAGTCATTGATATTCAAGATCGACATTATAAACATACCATCCAAATAGGTCAAGTCAAGTAAGTCTTTATTTGGATTCTCTTCGAACTCAATACCTGTCTCTGATAGTTGACTTGCACTATATAGATGTTTAATTTCTTTCCATTCATTTGGTGTTCCAACATGAAGTTTTGATGATGATATTAGAGAATGTCTTAGAAGATCCGTGAAGTGCCTTGGACACATGGTTGGACGAAAGGTTGCAATTTCAAGGTTCCTAAAATAGTTGAAAGAAATCTCAATAGATGAGGAGAATAGTAGATTCATATACGTGAGGTTGTAAAATTGTTCAAGAATAAAGAATGGAAGTTGATTTTCCAGTAGTATCAAGTCATTCTTAATATCCGTTTCATTGTTTTATGAACAAAGAGTCTCTTTCTCCCAATCACTCTAGGTATGTCATCTTAGAAAAAAGTTCAATTATGAAACAAGCATCAACCAAAATGATCTTTAAGAAATCATCTTTATCTATTATATTTAATAGGATATGCATAACAAAATCGAATTTCTTCTTCTATCTCTTTAATTTTGACAACAAAATTTCTCATATCTAGTTGTATTCGATTTAGAAATCCCTTGAGATATTTGAGTTTATTCTCTTCCATTAACTCAAAACTGTTGTCTGCTTTGTGATGATAATGGTCAATGGAAACAATTTGAGAAGTACAAACTTTGTGGTTATTTTCACAAATTCTTGGTGGTATCCATCCCACTCCATTTTGAACCATCTCACTCCATCTTATCTCTAAAGGTTGTATTTCAATTGCTAAATCTCTTGATTTGTCCTCAGGTGTGGTTAATATTGAAATATTAATCTAAAGAAATTTTTAAAGATTAAGTAACATAACTTTATACAGGAATTTTTTATATAATTTATTTTTAATAGCAAAAATAAGGGAAAAGATGTTGGATGTTATACTTTTTTTTTTTTTAATATGTACATTTTTTGTATAAATTTTTTTTATATAAAAGTACATATTCAAAAAAAGTTTAACCTTCAATATCTTTGTTCCTTAGTTTTGCTATGAAATAAATTATATAAAAAATTCCTAAAAATTATAAAATTATGTTTTTAAAAATTTCTTTAGATTAATAATTTTTTTTAATGTTTAGTAAATATATTAACTTAGAGACCAAATTGTTAGATATTCATAATTTCTACTTGGGAAAGGGTAACATTTTATAAGGATTAAATTTGTAGGCTTTCCAATTTATTAATATTATAGCAATTGAAATACAATGTTTAGAGAGAAAATGGAGTGAGATGGTTCAAAATGTGAAATCTCCAAAAGAGTATGGTTTCCATAGACAATGTATTTATAGGATAACACAAAATTTGTGAAAATAATCTAAAGCCTACACTCCTAAAATTTGTATTTATAGGATAACACAGAATTTGTGAAAATAATCTAAAGCCTACACTCCTAAAATTGTTTCCATTGACCTTTATGATCACAGTGGAAGAAATAAATTCAAATATCTCAAAGGATTTCTAAATCGAACACAACTAGCTATGAGAGAATTTGTTGTCGAAATTAAAGAGATGGAAGAAGAAATTCAATTTTGTTATGCAGATCCTATTAAATATAATAGATAGAGATGATTTCTTAAAGATCATTCTGGTTGATGCTTGCTTCATAATTGAACTTTTTTTCTAAGATGACATACATACCGGGATTGGGAGGGAAGAGACCCTTTGTTCATAAAATAATTGAACGAACATTAAGGATGACTTGATACTACTGGAAAATCAACTTCCATTCTTTATTCTTGAACAATTTTACAACCTCACGTATATGAATCTACTATTCTCCTCCTCTCTTGAGATTTGTTTCAACTATTTTAGGAACCTTGAAATTGAAACCTTTCGTCCGACTATGTGTACAAGGTACACGGATCTTCTGAGACTTTCTCTAATATCATCATTAAAACTTCATGTTGGAACACCAAATGAGTGGAAAGAAATTAAACATCTATATAGTGCAAGCCAACTATCAAAGACAGATATTTTGAGTTAGAAGAGAATTCAAATAAAAATGTACTTGAGTTGACCTATTCGGATGGTATGTTTATAATGTCAATCTTGAATATCAATTACTACATAAAAATATTCTTCAGAAATATAATAACATTGTCACATTCAAAGTACAAACATTATTAATCAATATATAAGGATTCTAAATTTTTTCATCGACTCTGAAAAAGATGTGAAGGTATTGGTTGATAAGAAAATTATTATGAATTGGATGGGTGATGCTAATGCAGTGGCTACAATGATTAACGATCTGAGCTCAAATCTTAGCATGCCATATTTCAATTCACATTATTTTTCTTTATGCAATAACTTAAATAACTTCTATGAAAATCCTTTTAACAAACAAATATAAGGCTATATGCTTACTTGACTACTTCAACACTCATTGGAAAATAACATCTACAACTGCTGCAATTGCTTTACTTATCCTCACGTTTATTCAGAATATATGTTCAATCGTCTCACTATTTATGGTAAGAAATATTATTATATCAATGTGAACTATTTTTATGAAATTATAGTAACATTTTCTTTTGTTTATGTGTAGATGGTAAGTAGTTAGGTCGCTAATTGTGGAATATGAAGATCAATTGGAAAAGAAGATGTTTGATGATTCTATCTCGAGTCTTAGTTGTGTAAGGAAATGTTTGTAATGTTATTCCTTTATCAAATAATAAAGATTAGAGGAAGTTTTTTATTGTTTCTATTTTATTTCCAACCTCCCTTTTCTTTTTTAATTAACTTCACACAACAATCTGTGTAAAGTCATTTTATGCTATAAAAAAGTCAGGAAATACTCTTTTAAAGTTGTAATTAATACAATCATGAGTAATTTGTGTACACATATTTCTTTTATTATTAAATTTCAAGTTGTCGTTTTTTCAATAGTTACCACCAAGGCATATATGGCAAAAAACCTGAGATAAAACTGAAATCATAAGAAAACGAAATACACTAGTGGAAAAAGAGGAAACAATGACGACCTATTATGACGGGTGTAGTGTGCCTATCATAAAAAATGATACGGTGACATTTTTTAATAATCATAAGATTTATTATGATGGTTAAAACTATAGGTAACATAATAAGTATTTACTATGTCTCTTAAGTGTAGAACCGTCATAGTAAATGTATACTTGTGCGGTGAGTAGTTTCTTCATCTTTGTGGTTCTCTTTGTTTGCGTTTATTCTGGTGTGTTTTTACCTAATGTTCACTGTTGTTATGGTTTGATGTTGGAATGTGCAACTTAATGGAATTGTGTGATTGGTCTTGCTTGGGTGTTTGGATGTCTGATTGTGCGGTGAGTGCAATTGAAAATAGGTTGCATACGCATCCCCTGGTCTTCTGCCTGTCCTTACATCTTAGTAGATGTTTCATCTTTCATCCGTCTTGGTCACGGACGGTAAGATTTGGACCAAAAATTCAATAGACAATACTGGTCCTATTTTTGTCATAAAAGAATCTTATTATATCATTGCAAATCTGTAAAATATATGACGGCTCAATTATCATGAGCCAGTAAAGCAAAAAACTGTAAGCATTAATCAAACCCAACTGATTTTCTGGGATTCATTCACTGATTCTTTTGAATCATTTAGAATTTTGTTTTGATATCTGTTTGAAGGTCAAGTGCTTCAACAATCTTGGAGTTTATGATCTATTGCATCAATACATAATGCATACACATCATATGTCCCTTTATGGTAAGTAGATAATTTACCTAAGTTAATTTTGTTTGCAAGTTAAATCTCACTCACTCTTATTTCTCTATCTTCCCTTTCATCAGTATATTTGCCCCTTGTTGCAATTAATGTACATCATATAGTATCTCAAGTTCAGAAACCAAACTTTGAGTGGCTAAAGTCACATCAAAGGTAATATCTTGTTATTGTTGTATTATGTTTAGAATAAATTTTATGGTGTACTTTTCGTACAAAAAATTTCCTAATGTATCTCTTATACAAATCTTTAGATATCGTACAATGATGATGGAAAAAATGGACATTTCGAATACCTGGCGCCACAAAATCCCACCGCATATTGGAAGGCACTTATCAGCAAGTTCCTTTGTAGAAGATTTAATTTCTCCATTGTTACATATTCTGTCCCCGCCTACTATAAGACCGGCGATGTACTAATTCTATTTGTTCTGAATATAGTCTTCTTATCTAATCAATTTTGTCTCCTTGTCTTCATCATCTATAGTTGCACAAGTAGATTTAATTGCAGATTCCTTATTATTTGATGTTGAAGTGTGTATAAAGAAGGCCACTATAAGCTCAATAAGGTTACTGGAATGATTTTAGTTCTAGAAGTAGTAGTTACTTAAGCTTTTTTCCCTTAACTGGAATGATTTGTCTTTAATGTGGTAGTTGTTGGAGATCCATGTACATACAATGTAAAGATTAGATACCTACATGTAAGCAAGCAAACAAGCTTTAGTGTAATTAGATATTCATTGTGTCAAAATCAATATTGAAAGAGGGACCTAATCATTCACACTGATTCAAGTTGCTAATGGTTGTACCTTGGTGCATATCATCTCACTGAATATTCACAATTTACAATGATATCTGCTAATCCATTGGCACTTTTTCTTCCTCCTGCTCATTTTGATGCTTTCCATGCTGTCGTTGTTGATACAAGCATTCATATCAGCCTACTAAAAGGTAGTTATCACACTTCTCAACAGAAGGTATCCGGGTTTGTCAGACTTCCAGTTTTTGAAGTTCAAACTAGTCATTACACCATTTCGGTTTGAATATCATGAATATATCATTAGAATCAATCAGTCCTCTCGGCAAGGAGTAGTCTTAGAACTTAGAAGTTGTTTCCCTGTTTGCTTAAAGGTTAATATTTTCTTTTACATCATTTTTGTCTCCACCAAAAGCGAAACCTTCTACCTTAGACCGGATGCTTGATAACGATTAAAGTTAGAGAAATGAAATTACTAATAACTTTTGAAATTTTTCTTAAATATCTGATAAATATAGTTGGCTATTTATTTGAAATAAACTACACTAAATACTATAATAATATACCAATCTAAATGCATAGTAAGAATTTTGGTTTGCAGATAAAAGGGCAAGCAAGTATCTAATCTGTAAGTTCTATAATACCCATGAAGATTCAAGATGGATTTGTAAAGTTGTGTACTGCATTGTAAGAATGAAAAGTTCTGATGTTCTATCCTAAATCTGTCATTGAATTTTAATAAAGAGTCAACTACTGCCACTGATAAGTCAGGAATTTAATAGTTTTTCGTATGCTTGGTGAATAGACTTCACACAAACCTAGATAAATAGATTCCCTCATTAAAATCATAGTAATCAATCTTGCGGTGCATAGCAGCAACAGCAAGCTCTTAAACACAAAGTGAATTGCAGGGGATATCTGCTATAACTATTCTAAAATTTTGAGAAGCTAATTAAATAATTTATACCACATGCAAAAATGCTAAAGATAATACCCAAAAGCAAGACATGATCATAATTAATAATCAAAATG
>Ga0123342_1009592_pt1 | contig 11518 bp, 5 predicted proteins | sample Turbeawhitnodule_FD_89960 | JGI IMG/M metagenome (GOLD analysis project Ga0123342, IMG submission 89960) | Root nodule microbial communities of legume samples collected from Mexico - Turtle bean Mexico white nodule | ecosystem: Host-associated > Plants > Roots > Nodule | place: Mexico: Nepantla... | reverse complement strand
TTTTTTTTAAATTAAAAATAATTCACGAAAAAAAAAATAAAAAATATTTTAAAAAAAAAACTCATTTAAAAAAAAAAAAAAAAAAACAAAGTTGTCATGCTTTGATGAAAAAAAAAACTATATAATACCAGTGAAAAAGAAAAAAAATAGTAACAGCGATGATAGATAAGATAGTCAATTACCTGTTCATCGTAGACGTGCTGTACCAGGACGGTCACCTACCTAGAAAAACTTGACAACCTATTCATTAACGACACGACAAGAGACACACTACTAGTTACTCTTTTGGTTATTCAGAATTGAGAAGTGTGGGGAAAAAGTGTTAAGGGAATTAGACATTGGTTGATGTTGGGGGAGGCACGTGGACCATTGGATACACCATTACGAAATCATTCCAAAGATGCAGAGCATTGTTTTATATACCAAGCTCGAATTTAATCAAACACTTTATGTGCAATCAAATCAGTATTATGAGAGATTAGAAAAAAACTCTTTAGGAAGAGAATCACCTATCCACATCTTTAATCTCTAACCACAGAAAAAATAAATTGCAGAACGGAGCAGTGTTGGAAGATAACGTTCACTGTGCTGAAAGAAGTGAGAATCGAAGTAGAGAGAGTGCGATGAGGACAAACCACAGAAGAGCCAACACTTCTGGCAGAGAACGCGACAAACACACTCACGAGAAATGGCTTTCTCAAGAAATTTGTTGAAATCAAATCATCACATGTTTCTACTCTTTCTTGCAGGTACAGGAAAACCTCACGTAGTTACTGGTTTTTTTCTGCCAATTGGGCCCTCCCTTCATCACCCCATTATCTAATCATTTATCTTCTATTATAAAGAAAGTAAAAGAACAGAAGAAATGGGGTAAGAAAGAAGAAAGCATGAAAGTTATATGCTATTTTTATTAAGTTCATTCAAATCTTCCTATAAACCTCCAAACAAACTAATTCTAATAACCTGCACCAATTTTTTTTAACTTATTAAAACAACAATTATTATTTTTATAAATTTCGAGCAATAACTTTGAAGAAATAAAGCGAAACAAACTACTGTAATACTTTACATATAAGCATGACAAATATACATAGTGAATTTGCACCCTTGTTCCACATCTATTTGTGACCAACCGCATTTCAATTTTCAATTCTCCAATTCCATAATGTCTTTTCAATTTTTTTTATTTAAAATTTACTAATTGAAAACAATAATGAGGCCGAATCATAATTCACCGGCAACCGGCTGCTCACCAGTTTCCTCCCGATCCGACGTCGTACTGCTACTGGCAGCGCAGAGAAACGGCCTGAGCTTATTCCTCCACACATCCCTAAAAACTCCGCTATTACCATCCCTCCTTCTCACCTCAACCACAACCAGTTCCGCCGATAACCGGTAAACTTCCACCAAAGCGGCGAAATCACCATTACACCCCTCCAACTCCACCCCACACTCCTTCCTCGTGCGTACGACAATACCCTCGACAGTAGCAGCCGCCGCCAATACCTTCTCCACCACCTTCTCCGGCGAGTCCTTCAGCATAAACCTCTCTCCCTCTTCCACCCCTTTCACCGAATCAAACAAACCGGAGAGATTCAAGCCTGAGGAGAAAGAAATTATATCAAACGCGTTCAAATCCTTCACCCCATCACCTTCACTCTTCCACTCCAACCCTAAATCGCCAAAAGTAACCTCCCTGTACCCCTTTTTGAACCACGCCTCCTTCAAAATCCCATCAATGGTTATCCTCGTCTCGGGATTTGTATCCAACAATCTCGCCAGAAACCTCCTCAACTCCATCGAAAACCACCTCGGACACCGAAACTCCCCCTTGTAAATCTTTCTATACATCACCATAAGATTTGGGTCATTGAAGGGTAGATACCCAGCCACAAGAACAAAGAGAATTACCCCACAAGACCAAACATCAACATTAGCCCCGTCGTAACCCTTCTTCGCCAAAATCTCCGGTGCCACGTAAGCAGGGGTCCCACATAGCGTGTGCAGCCTCCCATCCAGCCCTATCTGCTCCTTCACGGCGCCGAGTCCAAAGTCGGAGACTTTAAGGTTCCCCTGCTCGTCCAGCAGTAGATTCTCCGGCTTCAAGTCGCGGTGGAACACGCCGCGCGCATGGCAGTACCCGACGGCGGAGATCAACTGCTGGAAGAACCGCCGCGCAAGATCTTCGCTGAATCGATTTTTCGCGATTCTCGCGAAGAGCTCGCCGCCTTTCGCGAATTCCAAGATGAAGTAGATTTTTGTCTTGGTCGCCAACACCTCGTGGAGTTTCACGATGTTGGGGTGGTGAAGACGGCTCATAATGGCAATCTCGCGCTTCACGTTGGTGGCCATCCCCGTTGCGGCTAGTTTCTTCTTGCTTACGACTTTCACTGCCACGCTCTGCCCCGTTTCGGTGTTACGCGCGTGGTACACCTTTGCGAACGCGCCGCATCCTAGGAGCCTTCCCACCTCGTATTTTCCGAACAGGACGGCGCTCTCCGCCGCCGCCTGTTCAATTTCCGGCATTGGTTTCACTGGGGCGATCGTGCTGGAGCACGATCGTTTCTGGTCTAGAGAAATTGGGGGATTACCGTAGAATGGTTCAAACGGGATCTGAGAAATTTGCCCAAATTGTTGCTTAAGGCGTTGTTTGGGATTGATTTCCTTTTCTGCTGTTGTGGTTGGTGGAAGCGTAATTGGAAGGGATTGATTAAGTTATAAGGAAAAGAGGTTTTGCTGGCACTGTCTGTTTGAGGTGTTTCACGAAGGAACTGCTTTGGAACTGCGTTGGAAAATTGGCGTTTATGAGTTGGTCTGCTCCTGATTATTCTTTCGTCTTACACTGCCACCCTATTTATTTCCTCATTTATTTATTTAATGTGTTCTCATCAAATAACTGAAAGATACAAGAGAAACAAATAAAAAATATTTACTGTAATATTTTTAGTTTTGTAACTTCCAGGTACTGACTTATCATTTTCAAAATAATTTAGATAATCATAAATGATCATTTAAAATATACACCGCCAATCTTCTTTGCATAAGGTTTTTTATTAATTATCTGATATATTAGTTATATCAAATTATTAATGTATTTTTTAAAATAATAAATTTCATTAGTTTTTTTAAGAATGTGAATCAGTTAAAAAATTACACGTAAAAAGAAGGTGGGCTTTATGGCACGCGTGAAGGGTGCGTGTGTGAGTTGGACATTGGAGACCGCTAGGTGGATCCATTGTTTGAATAGAACGTGATTCCCCTTTTCTTTTTTCAACAGTCATAGGTGTTAATTGTGGCCATACACGTGGCGCTGATGATTGGGACATCAGATTGACTTTAGCAATAGGATAATGCCACGTCGGTGCCGGTTTTACCAAAAAGAGTTGATTTTTTGTGATGTACGGTTGGGGGAGCTTTGAGATTGACCATTACTTAGTTGAGATTTCTTCCAAACAATAAAAAAAAACAGTTTATCAATGTTTTTGGACTCTTTCCTTAAAATCTAATGTTTTTTAATCTTCATAAAAAAAATAATGTTCAGCGTCTTAGAAAAGCATAATATATGTCATTTTAATAAAATAAAATAATTTTTTTAGGAATAAAATTTGATTCTCAAAGAGAATATACTTTAAAAAGGTGAGATTTTCCAAAAATACCATTACGATATACACTGGAATCTAATGGTTGGCATGGTTTCTCCTAGAGGATATTTTGACACACACAAAATATAGACAGTAAAACGTTTTTATTATTTATATTTTTAAGTTACCAAATTGTTAATTAAATATTAACCAGTATTTTAATTTGTCTAAAAAATAAAACTAAAATTTATATAAAATTAAATAATTTTGAAAATTATATTCTAATTAAAATTCATATAAGATTAATAAATTATATTGTAATATAAGGTTGATTTTAATTATTGATAACTTTAAAACAGATATTCAATTAAATTTATATATAAAGGTAATAAGAAGGTTAAAAGATATGCTAAGAAAATTTTCTAAAAATATTCTTACTGAATAAAAATCTATTAAAGATATTTTTCACAAATCAATCTCTAAAATTTGTTGATGACTAATCCAATCAGATAATCTAATTGGGTATTTTATTTCACAAAAATTGTGTATAACTTTTTTTATGTGATGATTATAAAAATAAATTTGTAATTAAATAATATAAAAATATATAAATAATAATATTGAGGATTGAATAAAAAAAAAGTAAGTTGTAAATTATTTTTGTTTTGGTAATAGTTTAAATTTTTGTATATATGAATATGTATTTTAGTATTAATGTTGTGTTTGGATCCGATATACTTTAGTCGAAGATGGAAAGACGAGTGAATATGTGTATAGATATATCGATATGGTGAGAAACAGAAATATTTATTCACTTTGTTGGAGTGATTATTGTTTGTTTTTGCAGTGTTTAAATGTGCATGTAAATTATTTAATAATAAAATATTCATATGAATGATTTAAACAATCATAATTATAAATATTTAATAAAATAAAAATTTTATATAAGACAATATATAGTTATTTATAATAAACAAATTACATAATTTTTATTATTATTATAAATGTAAATTAACATTTAATATAATTTTTTTTTCTAATTGTTCCTGACAGGGATATGAAATCTAAAGAACTATTGAATGACTTCGTCTCCGTCTTTCCTTCGGGCAGGCTCCTAGTGTTTCAATGTGGTCCTTCTCGCCTTAATTCTACTCCTTCAGGATGCTGAATGGGGTACCTACAGAAGGCACTCCAATGCTCAAGTCAGTAAAAGGGGATTCGACACTCGGAGGTGTACAGTGATAATAACGTACCTTATGTCTTGGATGTGTTATTTATATTATTTTAATGGCATTACCTTATTAGGCCGAATTAATATAGTAGATCGTACTTAGGGGCGTATTACCTAGTTTTTAATGGTAGTTTAGCTTTATTGACCTTGATTTGAGCGTTAATGGTTTAGACGAGTCGATCGTTGTGCATAAACGTGACAGGTTCGGTCGGCTCGACCAAAGAGACCAGATCAAGGTACTTGACCGTTCAGTCCATACCAGTACACAATAAATTTTTAGCACTAGTTAAATTTAAATTTAAATTGTTTTTAAAAAATGTAAAAGATAAAGCAAAGCATGAAAAAATTGTTTTTAACTACAAAGTTTATAAAGTCAACTAAAACTACATGGGAATGCTGCAGTTGACATCTATATTAACTCTAGATAGCTGATTATTTATTTGTCTAAATACAAGTTCATTGTAATTAAATAGTAATTATAGCGAGATTAGCTTAAGTAAACCTTGTCTGCTGAGAATAAAATGTAGGTTTGACCACAAGAACAAAGCCTCCATCTGAAGTGAAATATGTTTTAAAATACCCATAAAAGTATATATTACGCGTATATCGACTAAGCTTTGTTGTTTAACTTTTCTGTTTAATTATTTTTTATTCACATAGAGAGGAAAGTTCATCATGATTAATGCATGTTTTACTTAATAAGAGAGGTTTTACACGGAACAATATGCAAAAATAATTAGCACGTGCAATGCATGAGGTAAAATTAATGTTTAAACATTACTCTATTTGTATAGACAAAGTTGGTATAGATAGTGTCTGAGACTGGTTGTATAATTATTTATGTGTTTGTCGTTCACTCGTTTCCTTATTCTTCACTCTAAGTCTCCTTCTCTAATGACTGGTATTCGGTCAGAGTTGAGTAGGTACTTCAATAGTAAATACTTGGTATATAAAGTGTATATTAATGACTGATTAAAAGCGTACATTACATCTCTCTATAGGATTTATTTATAGTATTCCGTATATTTCATGATTTCTCGAAATGTTATCCAAATTTGGTAGAATATACTCATAATTCTCAAGGACTTCTTACAACTATCTTAACTGTTTTAAATGCGTCTTAAACCAGTCGGTTATCAACACCAAATAACGTGATTCGTCCGATACCGACCAATACAATTAATTTTACTTATATTTAGTTCTAAAAGTCTTTCTCTCTTAATATTTAAGAAATCATTTTAGAGACTCTTATTTTCCTTCAAATTGATCGATGGACACTTATCCACTTATGTTATCTTTCCATAAAATTATAAATTTTTACACAAATATTTATTCATTTAATATTCTATTAACTTTTAAATCAATTGTTTTGTTTTTAATTAAATAATATTACAAATTTTTTTAATGAATAACTAAATTTAATATATCTGGTAAATACCTCTGATAGTTAATCAGATTTTCTTTCCGTAATCCCTTATAACATAAATTAATATCAATCAATGATGGAACTATTTATGAGAGTGAACAGATGCATATTTTAATCATGTATATATCAATACATGGATTCTTAAAATTTATTCAATAATGTATATTTATCTAAATTACTTTGTTTTCTATATTTCAATATTAGTTATTTAAGGTAAGGGGACTACCCTATATTTAGTGGGATTAACTTGAAGTATTTATTTAGAACATCTTTAATATAAAATCTTTTTTTTTGGATTTTAGATAGAAGATCTTTTATTAAATCAACATTCAATATTTGTCACATAGAGCAAGAGTTTTTATAAAAGAACTCTCAAAATCTTAATAAAAATATCTTTTTATATCTCTGTACCAATCAAAATTAAATTAGTGAGACCAAGATAAATTGACTTAAGATCTTAAAATAAAATCTTCCATTATAGCAAGAATGAGATGAAATCTTATATCTTACATGATACAGTGACACCCTACAAAAAGTATAATCAACTTTAAATATTCAACTTAAACTTCTTTTTCCTTTCAAAACATAGCATTTTTTAAACTTTTTAATACAAATTAATGAATATTTATTTTTTATAAACCTAGATAAAAAAAATCGCGGTTGCTTTGTTTTTGTGGCTCTCTGCATCTCTTTATATATATAATAGAGATTTTTTAATTTAACGTATACATTTTATATTTCTATTTTATTTTTAATTATATCTTAAAATTATAAAAATATAATTTTATAAAGATATATAGAGATTCTCCTTTTATATATATATTTTCTATTTTATTTTTAATTATATTTAAAATTAAAACAATATATAGGAATACACATTTAATATTTTTATTTTACTCTTAATTATATTTCTAAATTTAAAAAATAAATATATATTATATATATATATATAAAACAATATATAAAGATTATTCTTTCTCAAACAGTTTCGTTCGTTCTTTTAGTGTTTAATTTTTTTTAAATATATCTAATTTTATTATTTTATCTTTTAAATTTTAAGATTATGAGTAGAATCATTTTGTATTTTTTTTCAAAAATAAAAACAGATCGTCACATAGAATCACTTAAAAATAAATTATATTTTAATTTTTTAAATTAATGTTATAATATTATCAAACTGTTTTGTATGTTTTTATCCATAATTTTTTTTCCATTTTACCTTATTAATATATCCTATTTTATTATTTTATTTTTAAAATTTTTAAATTATAAGAAGAAGTATTTCGGTATTTCTATCTACACTAAAAAGATATTATAAAAAATCACTTAAAAATAAAATTATTTTAAATTTTTAAATTAATGTTATGACCCTTTCATTCCATAAAAATTTCAATATTTAATAATTCTATACCATAATTTGTTATTCTTTTTTTTTTTACTCTCTATCATTGTAATTCTAGATGACCATTCTTTTTTTCATCCATTTTTTTTTCTACTCTCTTTCAAATTCTTTCTCTTTCACTGTTATGATTTTTTTTCATTACTTCAAAATCAAAGTCTATGTTCCTTCTTATGTTTCAACTTTACAGGTAAATCAAAATAGCTTAAATATGTCTCATCTTGTCTGTTGTCCATTGTTGAATCCTCTGGATTCAATTTAATTTCCTTTCATTTTTTTGTTCAAAGTCATTAATTTTTGTGATTTTTCTCCAATTCTTCTATCTTTCTAATTACATGCATTGTGTTTTTTAATAATATTTTTTTATCATTATATGATTAATTTAACATGTATTAAATAATACTAAAATTATTTTAGAGTCACAAAACTCGATGAAACACATAACTCAATTTTTAATCAAATATGTATATATGAAATCTCACTAATATCGTCTTTGGTAAGATTTGTAACTAAATCTCGATGTATGTTATCAACACCATAATTAAAACAATAGATCTTATCTAAAAGGAAAATAAAGTAGATGGATAGATGTAGTATGACACCATTTATGAGCATAAATGTATACATTTATTTTTAATGAATAATTGAATTGAAGATGTTGCATAAAGAAATCTTATCTGGAAAAAAAAGTAGAGAGATAGATGGAGAATGACACCATTTATGAACATAAATATATGCATTTATTTTTAATGAATAATTGAGTTGAAGATGTTGCATAAAGAAAGTGACATTTATGTAGAAACATATAACATGTAGCACATTTATTAAATTTGAGTACACATATATCATATTTTCTTTACTACAAAATATATGGAGAAAAAAATATTTAATTTATTTCGGCAAATACAAAAGAGATATGAAGTCTCACAACATTAATTTACAAAATTTGATACTTACAAATCATAATGCAAAATGGAAGTAGATATTTTGCCTTTTGTTATTTTTTATCCATCAAATCAATGTTGTTAAATACAATAAAACAATAAGATTTTTTTTGCAGTATATATTTTAATTCTAAAAATATTAATACTTATAATATCATAGTAAGAAATGTGATAGGTTAATTTTTTTTTTAATATATACATTTTTAAAAATATTAACTTAAAAAAAATAAGAGAAGGCATTATTATTTACAACATTAACACACAAGAATTACTTGAATTTATTATGATATATAGGATAATCAATTTTGTTATTAAGTTGGTTATTCATATGTTATATAACACGTAGTTAGCATTTGTTTTTTAAATTGCTAGATAAATTACTATTATATTTAACTAGTATTTTATTCATAATGGTATTTCCGCCAATCAGGATTAGTATACATATTTTATATTTCTATTTTATTTTTAATTATATTTTAAAAGTATAAAAAATATACTCTAGGAAATTCTCCTTTTTGTGTATATAGTTTATATTTTTATTTTATCTTTAATTAAATTTTAAAATTTTAAAAATTATAATAATATATAAAGGGATACATATTTAATTTTCTTATTCTATTCTTCATTATATTTTAAATTTTAAAAAATAAGCATAAATTATCTAAATATTAAAAGTGACTAGTATATATTACTTGAGATTTTTTTATAACTCTCATTATTAATATTACTTTTCTTCTTAAAATATATAGAAGCCGGAAATATTTCTTTTCCACTTATTTATATATATATATATATATATATATATATATATATATAAATTTTATAAATATCAAGAAAATTGAAGTTAATTAATTAGAAAATAACAATTGAAGATTCGAATCGAATTTAATTTAAAAATGTCAAGGGATTGAGAAAATATTTTATAGTTTTATTTGTTATTTTTCTTTTCTAAATTTATTCTTAAAATTCAGAAAACATGTATATTTAGTTTATCTTTCTCATTTTCCAAAAATAAAAATATTTAAAATGTGTTTAGTTATACCATTGTAAATAAAAAACACTAATATTTATGCATATCCTTTCCACTAATCCTTACACACCAAGATTGTGCATTAATATTTATAAAGCACTAAACATTATGTAGTTGATCTCTAAAAAAAAGAGAGGCTAATACCTCTTATGTTAAACATTACCACTCTTTCAAACTTTACAAAGTATGTGCTTCAATGTTTATAAACATTGTGTTTCTTTCTTTGTAAAATAAGCTCTAAACATAGTATTTCAACCTTTATAAATGATTATTAAAAGATGTTATCAAAGAGTACTTTTGGCCAATAAATTTAATTAATAAAAGTATGTTTTATTTATTCAAAGATAAAAGAACTTAAAATATGATAAAGTTGGCCGTAAAAAAAACATTTATCAAATAAAAAAAATTACAATAACTCTGTTGGTATTATATATCAATAATTTCATATTTTTCTGTTTTATTTTCAATATAATATGAATCATAATAAATTTCTAAAAAATTGTTTTTTTATCTTTTATCATCTATACCTATATATAAAGGGATTCCGCTCTTAACTGCTCTTAATTTTTTTTCCTATTTCATCCTTATATTAATATTTAATTTTATTATTGTATTATGGCCATTGTGTCATTTCTTATTCTCCTCTTAACTGCTCTTAATTTTTTTTTTCTATTTTATCTTTACTTAATAATTTATTGTATTAATTTATTTTGGTTATTTGGACATTTTATAATTTTATAATTTTAAAATTTATTTTATTTGTTATTATTTAACTGGAGGGTGGAGAGATTGATTAGTTATTTTTCTGTTTTAAAGATCTTCTTCTCTATTAAATAAAAAAATTAAAGATATTTGTAATATTTTGTGGACCACTCAGGAATTTGGTACGTTACTTTTCTGATTTAAATTGATATTCTTTTTTATTAAAATTGTAGAATTTTAAAATTGATTTAAGAAATAGATTTTATGATTTTCCATTACCCATAACCCACGTATCTACTTCCCACTTTCTCTCTCCTATATAGGTACCTACTTCCCACTTTCTCTCCCCACTACACATAACACATTCTTTTTTTTACCATACTTCTCACTTTCTTTTCTCTTTCCTTTTCACTTTCATGTAAAATCATACATTTGTTTCATGAAATTGTAATTGAAGTTTGTGACTAGAGGGAAGGAAAAGACTCAAAAAAGTTGCACGCTTCATCACAACAATAGGTAATTCTCTTTATATGCATTTCAATTTGTAAAACACTAATTTGTCTTATGAAATTGTGATTGAAACATGTGACTAGAGGGATAAGAATGACCCAACAAGAGGAGACAGAAGTACATGATGAAAGTCATCATAAGACCATTTTTGGTAACAATTTTATGGATTTAAATGAAATCATACAAAGCATTAACTAAACTATATTCTCATTTCCTCATATTTTACGGAAAAGTTACTTCCAATTTGATTTTAAGTTTTCTGTCATCACCATTTCTTTATCTTTGCTCTTCCTCTATATATTTCTTCTTTTAGGTTTTGATTTTTGAAATCATCTTAACTTTCATAAAGTTATGATTTTAGATACCACCTTCAAAATAGGTTCTCTCACCAAAGAGCATTATGTAGAGAAAGTATGTCATCGTGTTCTTAAATATATGTTTTACATGTTATACTAATATTTTGTTTGTTTTTATTTGTTAATTGTAGAGAGTTAATATTCATAGCAAAATAGAGGAATTAGTTAAACGAGTCTATACAGGTCCAAGGGTCCAAGGTAAAGAAAAGAGAAGCAGAAAAATATTGGTTTAATTCCTATAATTGATCAAATATTAAAAATTATTAAAAAAAATATGAAACTCAAATTCTATTTAATTATTTTTTCGGTTGAGTTTGTAGTTTTAAATAAATTTTAACT
>Ga0123342_1009591_pt1 | contig 11518 bp, 11 predicted proteins | sample Turbeawhitnodule_FD_89960 | JGI IMG/M metagenome (GOLD analysis project Ga0123342, IMG submission 89960) | Root nodule microbial communities of legume samples collected from Mexico - Turtle bean Mexico white nodule | ecosystem: Host-associated > Plants > Roots > Nodule | place: Mexico: Nepantla... | reverse complement strand
TTTGTGCACCTTTTAATCGGTTCAATTGGCAAGAAATGGATCTTCCATGTGAGTTTGGTGTTTGGTGCAAGTTTTGGTGAGTTCTTGAAACATAGAACATTGATCCAATTCTATTAAAAGTGCGTATTCTTTCTCCAACTCAAGTTGATTCCATAAAATGTCAAAGAATCAAGTATATCTTGCTAGTGGAATCATATCATCAGCTTCTCGAGGGTCTTAGGCTTCTTGAGCATCAGCTGCCCCACCAAGTAAAGGGGAAACCCATCCAGTAGGGTCGGGTCGTGGTCGGTGCAGCACACCCTAAAGAACTTCCCTTTGAAGCCCTTATAGGATTTCTAGAAGAGTCTGAGGAGGACTCTCCCCGCCACTCCACAGAAACTCACCTAGTTGTTTTTCCCGGGACTCTTGGTCTCGAAGAAGTGTAGGAAGACATCGACGGAAGGAGGGTGCCCAAAATGATTGCACAAGATGGCGAATACCCTCATGAAGGCCCAGCTGTTGGGATGCAACTGGGCAGGGGCCACGTTAATCTCCGTCAACAGTGCCCTCTCGAAGCCCGTAAGTGGGAGAGGAAGCCTAATTCGTTTAAAAATGGTGGAGTAGAGGAACAAGAAAGGCTCTCCTCCATTGACACGATCGTCCGCCCATACGAGTTTGCCATTTGCGTAAAGATGAACCGAAACATAGGCGTCGCTCTCTCTCCCAAAGACACGCCCAACGCAGTCAGGCTCTTCGTCCCGATACTTCCTCACATCCTCGCTGGAAGTAAGAGTGGAGGTCTCGGTGAGGAGTTCAGCGGAAGCCCAAGGGTAGAGGGCTCTGTAATCTACGTTGGGAGGACGATTATAAGTGGTTTTTGTTCGAGCCATTTCAAGGAGAAAGCTACAAAAGAGAAAAAAGAAGGAAGAAACGAGGGTTTAGTGGAAGACGATGGCGCGACTCGAAGAAACCCAGAAAAACAGAGACTCAAAATAGAAAAAATAGAGAAAACCTAAAATGCAAAAATTTGAACAGTCTCAGGCAGTTATTAAGCAGCGGAATTGAGAGATAAGGGCGATAAATGCATAAAGATCATACCTTTTGATTGAAGTGGGTTTGGAGTTCTGAGTTTCGAAGAAGGAAAGGTGAGAGCTTTCGAAGAGAAGATGAAGCGATCGTGAGAAGTTTCAGAAAGGTGATGGAACAGTGACGAAGCGCGCGTTTTTGAAAGCTTAACGTAAATGAGGGAGCGCAAGCGGCGTTAAGTCCTGGCCGTTGATCTAGTCGCGTGTGCACAGATTAAAACAGGCACAGAGATGTGTCACTTCGGTGCACTGTTCACGTCCCGTCACACTAAGCCACATAGGTCGCCAGGGGCGACGACATAGTCTCTTCGCTGAACAAAGGTAACAGCTCGAGATTGGGGGCTTGTGTACCGACCAATCCTCGGACGCCGTTGACTGCTAGTAGAGGTGGGCCACGTAAGTTGGGTCCCACGAGCAACATGGGCCAGTGCCTCGCAGACGGCACGCCCAGGGTGCCGACGAGTGGTCAAGCGTCGATCACCAGGATGTGCTTATGTGTCCTCGGCAGCAGAGTGAGGGCGATGTGACATCGGACGTCGGTGACTCAAACAGCGAAGCTGGATCACGAGAGGTGGATCCCAAATAACACACCAGTTATCAGTAGGGAGAAGCCTAGATCGCGAGGGGTCCATGTGTGTGGTGTGCGTAGCGCATTCATGCGTAGCACAAGTAAAGAACCATTGGAAGTGCTAAGGCGCATGAGGGTTACGTTCCAAGGGTAGGCTGCATGCATGGCACGTGAACAGCTAGGGAACTCCCAGGGCAGATGACCCTAGAGATTAGGTGCACAAGTTGGTACCCAGGTGGTCATCCCGTTAGAGGTTGCACTCCAGTAAGAGAGCCTTACACGCTAGATTGCCCTAAGAGTGGGTGATAGCGGTGCTAAGGCATACCCTCAAAAACCCTAAATACGGGTGGCAGAAACAGCGGAAACCCTATACTATATAAAGGGTAGTAATAAACCTAACAAGGTACGCAACATTTACGCGATACACACAGTTTTACACAGAGCTTTACGGCTAAGATTTTTGGTGTTTCCTAGCCCCAGTATTGAATTGAGTGTCGGAGTGCAAACGGACTCTAGGGCGCCCCTTTGTCTTTGTAGTTTCAGGTGTTCGATCGAAAGAAAGCACAAACAAAGGCAGAGAGAATTGGGCATGTGATCGTCGTTAGAAGTACGAAGGCAGTCGAGTCAACCGGCAGGAACACTTCTATAAATGATGCATACAAAGATTTTAAGAAACTGGCTAAGGTTCTGCAGAATGAAAGTGATAATAGCATAAAACAGATTCGCAGTGATCATGGCAGAGAGTTTCAAAATGCAAAGTTTCATAGGTTTTGTGAAAAACATGGGATTATACATAGCTATTTCGCCCCTAGGACTCCCCAACAAAATGGTGTGGTAGAAAGGAAAAATAGATCACTTAAGTATTCAGAACTAAAAGTGAGCAAAGGGAATACTACTGGGATTCAAGAGTTCAACAAGATGCAGTTTTATAGGAGTTGTGTGAGGAATCCTACTGAACCAATGGTCAGATTTCATGCAGGTAATTTGAATCTGATTCCAAGAATTTTAGCACACATCATTACATGGCAACTCACTCCTAGAGGTAGCAATCATGTTGTTCTTCATGACGAACACTTGATATTGCTTTACTGTATAGTGAACCGAATCAGGGTAAATTGGGTGAGTACTATGGTGGAACATATGCTCAAATAAAAAAGGCTTCCTGAATATCGTTTTCCATATGCAATATTTGTATCCAAGCTAATTGATTATTTTGAAGTGGATACTACAAATGAAAGAAATGACATTATCAAAGCAGCAAATGAGATAGATAACTCTACTCTTATGAAGATGGGATTCCATAAGGAGGAGACTGGATTTTTAGAAGAAATATTGGTCACATAGTTAAGCATGAAGCTTCTAACCATGGAGATGTAGAGGAAGATGATGTTGGCGTGCCTATGGAAGATGAAACTGTGCAGGTTGTAGAGGCATCATGCTATGAGATGCATCACACAAGGTAGAATCACCAACTCAACCATCTATGCATCACAAGGAGGAATCACTAGTCCATTCATTCATAAATGAAGATGTTGCTGCCACAAATTACAATGCTCTGGTTGCATATCAAGAATTTGAGTATAGAGGTGAACCTTTATCAATGTTTGAAAGACAGGTTCTTCACCGACTTGATACACTCTCAGATGATCAGAAGACCTATTTTGAAATGACTCAAGCTAGGTTTCAACACCTATATTATCAAATTGAAGGAGTCCAGGAATAGTTAACAGAGCTGTACTACAAGCACAAGTGATCCTTCTCTAAATCCTTCAATTTTTATGTCCTGTTGAACAATTTGTTTTTAAATTTCCTGCAATGTTTGAGTTTTTTTTTCTGGTCTGTAATAGCACCTTATGGTGTTTTTATTTTTGATTGTCATGTATGGCTATTGTGTGTTTCCTTCTTTGTATGTTCCTCAATTCTGTTTGATGAATCCAAAGGGGGGGGGAGAAATAGCTCATGCAGATTGCTTCTGCAACTGTATGCAAGTTTTAGTTGCAGGAAGGTACAAATCTTCAAATCTGTTATGATTCACTACTTGAATTTTTTCTCTGTATATTGTGGATTTTCAGTGCAGGTAACATCCTTTGGTTTATAACCTTCCTTCAAAGCAATGCTTAGCAATATCAAACAGGGGGAGATTTTTGAAGATGGATGAAGTTTCTTCTTAGCAAGTCTTAGTGTGTGTGTGTTTGATGTAGAAAAGTGTATTATTTGCTTTGAAGTTTGTGGTGAAGTTATCAGTGGTGATAGTAGGTTAGAGTGAGTTTAAGGTGACCTTTTGCTTCGTCACCTACTTCATATCCTTAACCAAGGTGGTAAGATCAAGCACAAAAAGTTTTTCAAAACTCTTTTATCAACTACCTTAAGTTTTCTCAAAATCAGGTTACTGCACACAAAAAAAATCTGTTGATTTGTAAAACAATAGATTTATTTCTGAACTGGTTAAAGTTTTTCAAAATTCTGTTAGGGCACCAAACAGTTTATTGTAGCCCTTTATTACCGTGAAGATGAGTTGGAAGTGGTTTTAAAATCATCTTTTGTTTTTCAAGAAAACAATTTTTTTAATTTAACTTCAACCTGTTCTTTTTATACCAGCTTTCAACTGTTTTTTGAAAACTGTTATAAGCTGTTTTTTATATAAAAAGAGGCACCTCTCACATGAAAAATGACTGAGTGATCACGTTTTTGAACAAAGATCAAAGAGTTTTCATAGAGAGATGTTCTTGTCGGTTGACTCGATTGCCTTCACACGTCTACGACGATCACACGCCCAATTATCCCTGTCTTCGTTCGTGCCTTTCTTCGATCAAACACTTGAAAATACAAAGTCAAAGGGCGCCCTAGAGGTCGTTTGCACTTCGACGCTCAAGTCAATCTTAGGGCTAGGAAACACTGAAACTTAGCTGTAAAAAGCTTAGTATGTAATCTGTGTGTGTCAAAACTGCGTAAGAATTACCGTGCCTTATTAGGTTTGTTACTTCCCTTTATATACTCTAGGGTTTCCGCTGTTTCTGCTAACCGCAATTAGGGTTACTGAAGGTGTGCCTTCGCGCCGCTATCACCCACTCTTAGGGCAATCTAGTGCGTAAGACTCCCTTACTTGAGCGCAACCTCTGACGGGATGACCACCTGGGTACCAACTTGTGTACCTGATATCTGGGGCCATTCGTCCTGGGAATTCCCTAGCTATTCATGTGCCATGCATGCAGTCTACCCCTGGAACGTAACCCTTTCGGACTTTATCTCTTCCAGTGGCTCTTTACTTATGTTATGCCTGAACGCGTCATCCACACCACACGCATGGGACCCTCGTGATCTAGGCTTCTCCCTACTGGTAACTGGCGTGTTGTCTGGGATCCACCTTTCGTGGCCCAGCTTTGCTGTTTGCTTGCCGAGGTCCGAGGACCGAGGTCTGACCACACCCTGATCACCGAGGCCTGACCACTCCTCGACCCACTGGGCGTACCGTTCGCGCGGCACTCTAGGCATACTGCTTGCGGGAGCCAGCTTACGTGACCGAGGCCTGACCATTCTTTGACACCCTGGGCGTACTGTCTGCAAGGTGTTGGCCCCTGCCGCTCGTGGGACCCAGCTTACGTGGCCCCACGTCTACTACCAGTCAACGACGCCTGAGGACTGGTCAGTATAAGAGCCAAAAGCTTTGAATGTTTTCTTGAAAGGTTCTCTTAAAGAAATTCAAGTGTGCTTGTTCACTGTGTGCCTTGGTTAAGGGTTGAGGTTCAGTCATTGTTGTGCTGCAGAAAAGTGTTGTTGTTTTAGGTTTCTTGCATCTTATTTTCAGGTGCTTTCTGTCTTTATTAATTATTATGTAAAGGTGGTTGTATAGACACTTCTTGATAGGGTTTCTTGGAGTGTTCTTGCGGCTGAAATAGAGGTTTTCAGCATTGTGTATGCCTTGTTCTTCAAGGGTTCCAGAACCACATGGTTTTTTATTTTGGTTTGAACTGTTTAGTGGATTTCACCTTGGTGTGAGGTGAGACTGAATGTAGCTCTTGATGAGTGAACCAATATAAACTGTGTGTCCATCTTTCTTATCTATTGATGTGAGTTGATTTTAAGATTCATTAATTTGTGACACTTTAAGAACGAAATAAGGAGGCTTAAGGAAACATCAATGGAGTTCAATGCCTTCCAAATGATGAACCAAACTCATGAACATGAGTTTCATCTCCTTACACAACAAAATACCGAATAAGAAACTAGAATAGAATGTGGAAATTGAAAGGAAAGCAAGAACAACACATTTAACTGAATATAAACATAATATAAAGAAAATGAACCGATTGAAATGAAGAATTAAGTGCATAATTGAAAAGGAAACAAAAGAACAACAAGAACAATTAGTAGAATTGAAGAACAAGACAACATAATCGAATAGAAATTGAAGTATGGTGCGGAAAATGGAAATGGAAGATGAAAGCAAGATGAACTTATGTGAATGAAGCCATGGAAGGGAAGAACACGCCACTTGGATGGTGATTGATCCAAGATAAGTGCAAGATGCCGCCACTTGAGAGCTTCCCCAATCTCACAAGATAAGACTAGTAGAAGGAGAACAAGTATCACACAAATCTCTCTCAATTTGAGTAGAGTAACTTTTCTTGAAATTCCAAATTTGAATATATATGAGCATGGCACATCTATTTATAGTGTGAGGGTGCTGAAATTAAAGTGGGAAAATTCAAATGAAACATATTAGAATTTGGCACCTAATTCCAAGTCCCAAGGGAGGTGTGACTTGGTTTCTTACTTTAGCACCTCCTAAATCTACACCTACACCTTCTTTTCATGTCACATGGAAGGCGTGACTTATCTTTGTACATTAGCACCCCTTATATCTATATCTACACCTTCCTTTTATGTTCTACTAAAAGCTACTCAAAACAAATTACAAAAAGAGACATCCAATGATGCTCATCTCCCGAAACCTTGGCTTTGCTCCTAGTAATCCTTTGAGCTCATGGTTTGGGCTTGGGCCCCCACTTGGGCTTGTGCTTCTTGGGCTTGGGCCTCCTTGTTAAGAATACTAATAGAAAGAACTTCAAATGTTTTGGTCTTTGACCATTCCTCCTATTGATGGCATCTTTATTTGCTTGTTGAGATGACCCTTCAAGTGTAGCATCCTTGGTCATCTTTATGTGTTTTTGAATCACATCATCTATCCCTGCACTTGTTTCTACATAATTTGATAATCTGCCAGAAAATAAATCTATTGAATCAAAATTGAATCTGTTTTTTCTAGGTTTGTTCATACTGTTCTTCAAAGATTTTGAATAAGTTCTTTATTGTTTGTAAATAACTGAATCTGTGTGTTGGATGTTTAAAGAGAGTAATAAATCTTTAAACTAACTCTATTCAAGATTCATATTCTCTTCAAGATTGCTTGTTAAAGATTCAAAGTTTAATTTCTGGGTATAAATCTTGTTGTAGTAAAAGAGCCTACACTGTTATGGAAAACTATCCTTTAATCTCAAGCTAATATGATTAAGGTTCTGGATTTGAAAAGTAATCAGAAAATAAACCTGTTGTTTCTTTTAAATCAATTTGTTATTTTTCTCAGTATTATTAGAAAACGATTTCTATTTGCAAAAAAGTTTAAAAGGTCAATTCACCCCCACCCCCTCTTGAACTTAGACACTAATAGACCCAACAGATGAGACTAAGAAAAACAAGTTTCATATCCAAGGCCTTGGTGGTAGTACGTATTGCAATACTAGAAATATGTCTTGCCCCTTGATGTATGGCATAATCTCCAAATGTCCTCCTAAAAAATATTAGTTGGAAAAGAATAAGTAGTTGAGGACTCCTCTCTAGTGTCTCGTTGTCTCTATTTTGTCTTTCTCTTTCTATTTCTTTTAGTTGCTCTATCAATCTATGCTACAAATAATAATTGGTCTTTGGGAATTTGACCTCTCAATATGATATAAGACAGTTAAATCAAGGGTTAGCACAAGGATTCACTAGCAGTATCATAATGATTTTTTTTAATTTAATATTGAAAAATAAACAGAATAAAATAAATTCAAATTAAATATGAAAATAAAATAAAAAACAAATAAAAATATATAAATTCAAAAATAAATATGAAAATAAATTTAAACAACTAAAAGCATATATGCAAATTAAAATAAACAAAAATAAAATAAAATAAAAACAAATCTGTAATTAAATAAAACAAAATAAAAACAATAAATAAATATAAACACAATAAAAAAATATAAACAAAAATTAAGAACTGTTAACAAAAAATAAAAATAGTTAGAATATTCACAATATTTAGGAATTTATACTAAAAAATTCAATTGTTCCCCGGCAACGGCACCAAAAACTTGATGACTTTTGTACGGCAAGTGCACCGTGTTCTCAGAAGTAATAATTTGTCCGACAAGGAACAATTGAATAATCAAGTAAAACATTCACTAAATATAAAACAAAATAATAAAAGTTTGTTGAGATTTATTATGATGGCAATGATTAATAAGAACACAAGTCAAAGAGTTTGTTGCTTCAATTGGAAAAATAGGGATTGGGGTTCATCTTTCTCACTCTTTTGTATTTTGATTAGTATGACATCAGATCCTTTGATTGATATTGATGCCTGTATAAAAATCATTTATATCGAATTCTCGTATAAAATTATTAAGATGCTTCCTAAATATCGACTCCTCGCATATTTATAAAAACAACTTATACATTGATAGCAATTAACATTTCAAATCTATTCCTAGCATTCAAATATGTTAAGCTTTATTGTTCGAGTCAGAACCTTAGAAATACTTTCCAGTCAAATCTAAGTTTCGAGATCATGGAAAACCAAGCATTACAAACAAAACAATAATACTAATGATCAATCAAGAACAAAATATTATGATTAGATATCACCTCAATACATAAGAGTTTGAACAAATTACTCTCAATCCCAAAGGATAGAATTAGCCACACGTGATGGTTGTTACAAACAGGGAGAGCAAGAAAAGAAGATTTTGGATGGTTCTCCTTAAAGGTTACCTCCTCTAAGGTTTTTTAACACCTTCTATTCTCCCAATTGGATTACAATTTACTCAACGGTGTTTTCCTCTCAATCACTAATTGCCAGGGTTGTGCCTCAAGCTTCCTATTTAATCTAATTTTCTTGGGCTTAAATGATTTCTCAATTGGACGCTAATGGGCTCGCTTGGGCGAGTTTCACGTAAAAAGGCCCAACGTTACTAGAGCAATCTCACTCAAGCGAGAATGAGCTCGCTTGAGCGAGATTCACTTTTGGCTTTTTGCGAGTTTGGGGCAGCTTTGGTGATGCTGGTGCATTCCAACTTTTCCTTTTTATCTTTGTATATTCTCCTTTTGCCCAGTTATTTCCATTCTTCACTAGAATCCTGAAATTAACACAAATTTGGGAATAAATCATTTTTATTTAAATCCAAATCACAAAATATGTAAAAAGGTAAAAATTCATAAATTAGGAGTTATTTTCTACTTATTTTAGCAATTAATACCCATATGTGCATATATTTTAATATGAAATATTATTGAACTTTGGCACTTATCAGGACCTCAATCTCTATTGGTTAACCTATTGAGTACTATTTGGAACACAATCACTATTGACTAAGGCATAATATTGTTTAGACAACAACCATTATTGGCTAACACTAGATATTTTTTTCACAGTAGCCACTTCTAGCTAAATAAAAAGGGTTTGTATAAAGATGTGATATATATGATCACAAGGTTGGCTTACTAGAGAGGATTATCGTATTGTGATGTATACAAAGTATCCTAGGTCGTTAATTGTTCCTTCCGGTTGACTGAGAAAGTCTTCGTGCGCGGCTCTAACTTGCACTCAAGGACTTCTTCGTCTTCAACTCAGATCTCTGCCTTGCGCCGTCGTGAGTACCTGAAATGGAATAAGCAAAGGGCGCCCTCACGGCCATTTGCACTCCGACGATCAAGTCAGCAAAGCAAGAAACATCAAAACCTCCGTATCGGAGAACCGTAACTGAATCGTAACTAACTCTCGTCTCTCTCTCTCTGAGTGAGTGTGTAAACTGAGTAAAGTGTGCAACTGATAAAACGTACCTTAGTAAACTTTCAGAGAAGCTTATATACATTGATGTTTCAGTGCTTACTTCCACGTGTCCTTCTGACTTAACCACAATTCCACGTGGAAGATCTTACAGCGCTACATCCCAACTTAGGGAAATTCCAACGTGTAAGTCTTCCTTCCTCGAAGTGCATCTGGCGCGAGGGGTGACTATCTGGGTGCCAACTCATGCGCCCCAGCTTCTAGTCACTCGCCCTGGGAGTGTATATGTCTTCCTCTCGTACTACGCACATTGTTCGCCCCTGGGCGTGGCCCTCTCCTGGGTCGTATCTGTCCCACGGACTCTCCAAAGGTGGCGTGGGTACTTCTAGAGTCAGGCTACCCCCCACTGGTACTGGGACTACGGCCTTGGAGCCACCTTTCTCTTCTCTTTATTACTGTTCTGAGGTACCAGGGCCCGAGGCCTCCTCGCCCGTACCGTGACCTCTTAGCGTGTCATCCCCTCCACGGTCTTTCCTACCCGTACTGTTCTGAGTCTGTCAACGCCTATCATGGCGACGCCTCTTCCTGGTGACGCCCATACCTGGCGACACCAAAACCTAGCGGCGCCCACCTCTGGCGACACCCAAACTGGTCAACCTGTTGACTTTCTCCCTTGGGCCCCTTGGCGGGTCCCACCACGTGTTTGACTTTGACTTTGACTTTGGTCAACGCTCGGGGACGGGACGGTACATATCGTATTATTATGTATACAAAGTATCCTAGGTCGTTAATGAACACAACAATGTTCTTTACGAAGCTTTTAAGGGCACAACAATATTTTAGCATAAATATTTCTAGCCCGTTGAGAACTTTGAACTCATATTTCACATCTTCTAGCATCTAAATAACATAGTCATAGAGATGCATTGAATGTGTTCCATGTAACGTTAAATGTTAATCCCCTCTTCAAGCAACATCTCGACAACTGGCAATACTTAACACCACTAGGTTAAAGAGCTTTTTACTCAAAATGAAGTAAAATTAAAAAATTTACACAATATATTGCTGAAACAGAGACATAAGCATGTGTCAGGATGGTTGTTAAAACAAAATAACTTTAGCTCATATCCCAAAAGATCTTGATGTTAACATATGCTACATGAATAATCTTAGTAAACAAAAGACAAAAACATTCTTTGCAACACAACATAATCTTCAAGAATATTTTTGTTATGGTACAGCATAAGCTTTAAAGACTGTATGCTTATCGTTTAATGAAGGATCCACTTATCAAATAAAGAAAAAATTGTACAGTACTACATCATATGTCAAACGTAGCACTTTCGTCTCACATAATATGATATTTTTTACAAGATGTTATCTTTGAAACGAAACATCTTCATGTTTTATGTTTTATTGTGTCAACCACTTCATCAAAAGTAAGAGCTATTAAGCTTTTCTATATAAGTGTACCGTCCCGTATCCGGGCGTTGACAAAGTCAAGGTCAAGGTCAACGCCAGGAGTCGAAGTCAACACAAGGCGTTGCCTAGGTGAAGAGACACCAAGTGCCAGCGTCGCCAAGAGAAAGCGTCGACAGGGCAAGGCGTCGTCTAGGTGAAAGCGTCGCCAAGGCAAGGCGTCGCCTAGGTGAAGGCGTCGCCCTTCCAAGGCGTCGCCAAGATCAAATATCATTAAGTCGAGGCAACCACAGTGCAGCTCCCCGATACCCATGGGTAGGAAAGACCATGGAGGGAGCGACGCCGTGGGAAGGCCTCAGGTCCCGATAATCCGGGGTAGTGATAAAGAGAAGGAAAAGGTGGCTTCAAGGCCATAGTGAT
>Ga0123342_1009590_pt1 | contig 11519 bp, 3 predicted proteins | sample Turbeawhitnodule_FD_89960 | JGI IMG/M metagenome (GOLD analysis project Ga0123342, IMG submission 89960) | Root nodule microbial communities of legume samples collected from Mexico - Turtle bean Mexico white nodule | ecosystem: Host-associated > Plants > Roots > Nodule | place: Mexico: Nepantla... | reverse complement strand
TGGTTGACATTTCTCCGGCAGCGTAGTGTTGAGTGGAAGGACCCCTTGAACAAAGATGAAGCTAGGAGCGCGAAGGTCCTCCATTGTTGCGCGAAGATATGAGGGCATCAACGCACCCTACAAACTTTTTCAAAATAAACATGACAAGGATACAATTGAATTTTAAAATGTTCGTTGAGTGCCAATCACAATGGATTGGGTGCGGGAAGAAATACCCAAATTTAAATATACAAAGGAGTAAACAACTTAGTATGCGAATGAGAAAACAATTTTGAGACATTACCGATACAGAGAAAGTAAAAATAATAATAATAATAATAATAAAAAGAAGGAAAAGTCAAGTTTGTAAGAACAAGAATAAATAACATTACCTCTTATGATCTCAACCACCATTTGAAAATTTTCATTGTTGTCATGATATAAAGAGTGTCTTCTAAATTACTCAAGAACTTGAAATATGTATGACGCCAAGAGCGTATTATTAAGATTGAGCCAAACACTCCCAAAAAACTTATAACAAATCCAATTGTCATACCTTTGTAAAATTCACTATTGAAAATAAAGTTGTCTTCCTTGTCAAATTTAACAATTGGTTCTTGTTTTGACAATCTATCAATGTACAATTTCTTTAGTGGCGGTCCCCATAGATCAACATTACCTTCATATTTTGATGTATCGAAACTCTGCAATTGTGTGCCAGTTGGAATTTTTCCAGATAAATAATTATGTGACAAATCTAATACAGTGAGTCGATCAATTTGAGCAAGACTCAAAGGAATTGAACCAACAAGTTGGTTTCTTGACAAATCAAGAAATTCAAGTGAGGTTAACTTTCCAATATTTGAAGGAATTTTCTCTGTCAAATGATTTCTTGATAAATTCAATGAAATCAATCCAAAAAGATTCTCTATTTCTTTTGGTATTTCTCCTGATAATTGATTGCTTGAGAGATCAATGCTTTTTAAAAGTGATAATCCAGTATTTGTGAACATTTGCTTTGATCCTTTCCACATCACGAATGCATTCAAATTGTATGAAACATTACCTTTGATATAGCTTGTGTTGGCCAAATACCAATGACCTTGATAATCTCTAGTCACTTGAGTCATTGAGGAGAAGTTTTTTATGCATTTAGGAATTTGTCCAGATAGGTTGTTTAGCGATAGATCCAAGAGTTGAATGCTTTTTAGATAACAAATTTGCAATGGTAAACTTCCATTAAAGTAATTGCTTCCCAAGCTTAAAAATTGTAACTCTAGCAGTTTGCTCCCAATCCAATCTGGAAAAGATCCTGATAACCTATTTCCTGTCATATCTAGCATCACTAACTTTGTGCAGTTTCTCAAGGAAGAAGAAGAGATTTCACCTGTTAACTTATTGTTTCTCAATAACAATACTTGAAGTTCAAGGAGTGATCCCATGGAAGTAGGAATTTTTCCAGAAAATTTGTTTTGACTCATGTCTAAATAAGCCAACGATTTGAAATGGGTCCAACAATCTGGAATTTGTCCAGAAAACTTATTGTTTGAAATGTCTAATTGGTATAAAGTTTCAGTTGCACTGCTAGAACATAAAAACCAAGAAGAATCTGTGAATTTATTGTCAGACAGATCAAGATACATTGAACCTCGTAAAAATGATGGAATATGACCTTCAAATTGATTTGATCTAAGATTAAGGTAATAGAAATGGTTATCTAGTGACAAATCTGGAATTATGCCTCGTAATTTGTTTAATGAAATATTGATATTGATCCAGTTTGGCAATTCAGATTTAGTCCAAAACCATTTTGGAACAATGTCCGATATTCCGTTATTTGAAATGTCAAGACTGCTGAATTCATTTTGTTTCTCTAGCCATTTGGGAAATAATGGACCTAGCTTGCAAGATCTCAATCCAATATTAACCAATTGAAAAGATGGAGCCCAATTTTGACTAAATTCTATAGCCAACAAGTTATCAGATAACCCCAATTCCCTTAAGTTTGACATGTTATAAAAATGAGAGTCCGTTATCACACCTTCCAAAGAGTTTGATGATAAATAGAGTGCCTCAAGTTCAGTCGAAAATTGAAGATCTTCAGAAATTGTCCCATTTAGCTTATTACTATCAAGGTACAATCTTTTTAATGATGGAAACATTGACAGAGTATTGGGTACAGTGTCGCTAATTTGATTCATGCTCAAATCTAAATGCTGCAATGAGTATCTAGCATATCGAAATATGTGATGGATTATTGTGGGAAGATTTTCACTCAAACTGTTATTGGATAGGTCCAATATTCTCAAAATAGTAGCATTGTGAAGTGACTTTGGAACTCCATCCTTTAATTGATTCCCTGATACGTCTAGTGTTTCCAACTTGGAAAACATTGAAAAATCAGGCAGTCTGCCATTGAATTTATTTTGACCGAGATGTAGTTCTCGCAACGAGTGTCTAGAACATCCGGACAAATGATTAAATATGACTCTTAGATCTTCACTCAACTTATTATGAGACAAATCCAATGACTTCAAAGTACATGTGCTCCCAAATGATTTTGGAACACCGCCTTCTAATGAGTTTAACCTAATTGACAAATGCTCCAACTGAGATGGCAATCTGGTGCCTTCAGCTATTTTCCCACTCAATTGATTGCTAGAAAGATCCAATCTTTTTAAAGATGAGAAAACAGAAAGATCAGGTAGCGAGCCCGTGATTTGGTTGAATGCTAAACTCAATTCCTGTAGTGAGTATCTAGCACAACCACTAGACAAACTACCAAGAATTGATGGAAGGTCTTCGATCATATTGTTTCTTGTCATATCTAAAGAACGTAGGGTGCATATATTGCCATAATGATTTGATGTGGAGCCCTGCAAGAGGTTACCACTGAGGTCAAGCTCAACAAGGTTGGAAGTGGTGTTTGACAGCCATTGGAATATCATTGATTGTGTGAAGGAGTTCTGAGAAAGATGAAGAACAGAAAGGGAAGTAGAAAAATTGAAGTTGGAAGGCTTGAAGGAATGGAGAAAATGATTGGAAAGGCCACAATGAATTAGACTCAGTTCTCTTAGTTTTGGTAGCTTGGCAATCATTTGAAGCCAGTTAGGATAACTGTTCAAATTAGATATGGATTGAAAAGAAAGATGAGTTAAGGAAAGGAGATTTGAGAGCCACTGACCTCCATCTTCAATTTTGAGAGTATCATGATATCCTCCAAGATAGAGCTCTTGCAACTGGGAGAGGTTTCCTAGCTGGGAAGGAATGTTTCCTTCAAAAGAATTGTCTCTGAGATCAAGATGCTGCAATTGAGAGATATTTCCAAGCTGAGATGGTACAATTCCTTTCAAAGAATTGTCTCTTAGATCAAGATACTGCAACTGAGAGAGATTCCCAAGTTCAGGAGGGATTGAACCCTCCAGAGAATTTCCAACAAGATTTAAGTATTTCAAACGAGAAAGAGAGCCAAACTGAGTTGGAATTTCTCCACTAAAATGACATGAAGAGAGATCAAGGTATTTCAAGTTTGTGAGAGAAGCAAGAAACTGTGGGATGTGAGTACCTCCAAAAAAATTATGATTGAGCTTCAGATACTCTAATTGTCTCAACTCCGTCAACGACTCGTGGATCTCTCCGCTGATATAAAGTAGAGAGGGTTGTGCATAGTGTCCAGGAAGGTGGAGGCCTAGAATATGGGCGGTGAGGTTGCTGCAGCGAATCCCCTCCCACTGGCAACAGTTGGGAGTGGTCCAAGAGGAGAGCATGCCGTTGTGATCGACAATGGCAGCCTTGAATTGGAGGAGTGCTTCCCTCTCCTTTGGAAGGCATCTTATTTGGTGTTCTCCATGAACAACCTGCAACACCACACACACCACAAACATCATCACTTTCAAATTCCTCATTATCACGTGAGAGAGAGAGAGAGAGAGACTGAATATTAGAAATATACTGATAGGTGTTCTGTATTTAAACTTTTTAGTCACACTATTTTATTCAATTCACAAAATAATATAACTTACTATTTCAATCAATTGACTTCGAAGACTTCTGAATTTTCATTTTAAACTTTTTAGTCATATTATATGAAAAAAAAATCACCACGTTCCTTTTTTTTTATTAGCAATAAAAATTAATAAATGGGCATCAAAACAACACATATACCTTTTTTCTATAAAATATAAATTAATTAATATTTAAGAAAACAAAAATTCGTATTTACTTGATTCTATTTTAAATATGAAAATCTGAAAGCCTTTGTGAATTTGCATTGTAACAATGATTTAAAAGTGATATTAATAAACCTTAATGGTATATGAAGATATATGAGTTGGATCCTTTTTAGACATTTTCTATTCCATTTGTTTTGCATACAAAATTATTAAACTGGAAAGGCATAATTTGAATTTTAACTATTTTTAAATTGGATTTGAATTATTTTAGTTATAAGTGCTCTATTTCTTGTTCGAATAATGGTAGTTTTTGTTTTATGGTCATTTAAATTTCGAGGGTCATTTCATACTTTTCAATGTTTGTCCTATCATATTTATGTGATGGTTTGACTACACAATTTTCCAAGTGATCACCCAAATTTGACTCAACCTCCTAAATAATATTTAATTAGTTAAAATGGGTAAAATTTATTTTATATTTTAATGGATTTGATAAAATAAAATCCATTAATCTATTTTAATTTATTGAAAATTTAATTTAAACTTTGATTCAATGATGATTGATTTCATAAATATCCAATTCAATCCATTTATTAACAACTTTTATACAATTTATAAAAACAATAGTTTTAAAAACTTAAAAACATTTTAAAAAAATTAAAAATGAATTCTGTAAAAATAATAATTTTAAGAAATTGTAAAAAGTCATTAATCATCCATAAAATAAAATGGATTAATTTAATCGAATATATATTTTAGAATTTTATAATGAAAATGAGATGAATTTACTATGGATAAATTGATTGTGTCATATAGTATAAACAAATCATTAAATAATAATAAATTTTGAAGATAAAAAATAATTTTTAATTAAATTAAACTAAACATTATTTTATAAATTAAAATAATTATTAATATTTAAAATAATTTTTATTATTACTAAAAAAATTAAATTTTAAATTGTTATCTAATCTTAACATTACTTTATACACACCACACTCGACAATATTTATGTGGTGCATTTAATGAATTTGCACCTACATCTTGGAAAATATTTATTATCCAACAACTAAAGATAATTGATTCCGTTTATAAACAAAAAACTCACTTATTATTTAATTATATATATTATATACCAATTCAAAATATTATCAAAATTAACCATAATTACCTTTTTTATATTTATCACCGTCTACAAATGGTCAAAAATCTATATCCTCAAATGTGCAGTATAATTTATTTTCAAGTAGATTTTCATTTATTTATATTTATATTTTATTAATATAGATTTATTCTCTTAAGAAAATCCACAACTCAATTAAGAAAATTTAAAGTTTTATCTCATTAAGTATTTAGTTAGAGAATAATTGTAGGATTTGTGTAATAGATAAATAACTCTAAAAGTATAGATGATAATTTATTAGTTTTGGACAGCACAAGAAAGAAAGAGAAAGAGAGAATGGGAAAAGTCAGAAAAAGTAGTATTGCATTGACTGAGAAGCTGAAAAAGTGTAAAACTAAACTACTACTATCTAAAATTATTCTATGTCATTCATATGCTCAGATGCACTGTATTTATAAAGTGCTGAAACAAAGAAAATTATGCACCTAAACAACTTCACAAAACTTGACCCACCTAACTCAACTAGTAAAACTACAAAAATATCCTTATAAACAAATCTACTAAAAACTACTTCTTTGCTGCAACCCAGCTCCAAAATTTATGTTCTGATATTCCAAATGAAATTATGAGTTAGAATTCCAACAAAAATCAGAGACATCTATAGAAAAAAAAAACATAAAGCAAACAATCAGCTTAATTCAGCGCAGGAAAATACAGTTTTTTAAGCTGTAAATTTATTAAGTTTTGTAAAAGTTCTAATTTCTCGCAGAAAATAAATCTAATTTAAAAATAGAAAATAAATCTAATTTAAAAATAGAAAATACAAATAAAATAAACATTTAAAAGATACAATTAATCTAAAAATTAAGACAAAATCGAGTTATATGAGAAAAACTATAAGTTAATAACACACAAAAACATTAACAAGTGTATTAGATAGATAACACATAAAAGCATTAATAAGTATATCACAGACAAAAACAGATAATAGAGCATAGTTCTTCTTAAACATTCTTTTTCCAAAAACTTCTTGATGGCTGAGCTTTCAAAACCGTCAACTTATCAAAACATAAATTAGAGCTTTGGTCAGAAGGACAAGAAGATTGAGTTCCGGCTGACTAGTCAACATTATTTTTTGGCCAAACTTTAACTTAAATAAATTGTATAAAGTTTATTCAGGATTTCATGGGCCATGTATTGGGTCTAGTAGAATAAAATAATTGGACCAAATGTTTGGGCCAAGTAGCATAGGTTTTTGGGCTTGTATTTGGGCCAATACTAGAATAAGTCTAGTTAGGGTAAAAATTAAACTTTTTTTAGCCCAATGTGATCCTAGAACGTCTAGGGTATAATATAGGACGAAAATTAGCTTTAGTAAAGAGCACATAGACGTCCACATGACAACCTAGGAGTGGAGAGGATTTAGCATGGAAGGTGTGAACTAAGCATGGAAAGCATGAGTCTACAAGACACCTTCTCATTAGAAAGTTATATTTTGAATTTTTAAATTTTGGCTCCAAAATGTTTAGCCCTTTCTCCAATAAATTGAGGTGCTTGGCTCATGAAAACATAGATCAAATATATGAGTGTTATGTTTCCAAATTGCAAGCCTAAGCACTCTCTTGTCTAGCCTCGCTAGAATAGACACCTTTGGTCTCCTTCTCCACCTCTTGCAAGTGATATGTCCGAACCAATCACTCTCCCTACTCTTCATGCAACTCCAAGGAATCCATAGCTCTAATGGAGCCATCCTTGACATATTCCTTCCATTAAGCTTCCGCCAATCTCCTTCAAATTTCAAGAAAAACTCAATTCGGATGAGATGATGCTATCATTTGGTATCTAGAGCTTTGATTCTTCAAAGCCAACTGTCTTCTCTCCTAATTTTCTTCTCTTTAAATCCGTGTTGTTCCTATGGTGTTATGTTATATGGTACGAACCTTCCATACTCTGCTATATGGTTTTCTGTTATGAACCTTCCATACTCTTCTATATGGTATTTTGAACCATATTTTTGAAGCAATCATTTGTTACACTTTTGTTCATATTTTTCCTTTTGCATAAAGCTTATTGTAATCAATCTTCTGACCAAGAGGCTCTTCTAAGAAGTTATCACCATATAGCTTTTGTACAATTGTATCAATTCCATAGTAAATCGCTTCCCTCTTAGGATAAAAGCAATTAGGAACCCTTTCCTAGTGATTGCATTAAAGATACTGACTAGATTGATGGACACTTCTTTACTAACCTAACATAGTTCCAAAATATCCTAACCAATTATGGGTAGATGGTTTGATTCAAGAAGGAAACCTTGAATACAACGTTCAAGATCCACACTAAATTCCAAAACCTCTTTCATTAAGTTATTCTAGATCATAATACAAAAGGATTTTTAGGTTATACGAAAGGGTTAAAAATAGTAACTGAGCAATGGTAATATTAAAAAGATTACAACTCATATTTTTCTTTCTAAAATTAGAGAAATTAAAACCCTCAAGAATGTAAATAATAACACGCTCAAACAATTTTCAATCAAATATTCAATCAAAACATAATCTAGTATTCACGAAATCAACCAATATTCATTAATATAAATAAACTATTTAGGAAATTCAAATCAAATGTACAACAAGATTTGTGGTCATTCCCAATACATGAAGTTTGGCTTACAAAAAAAAAGGATATTTAATCATCTATCACTTTTACCGCCTAGACTATCTAAATGCACACACAACTTAGACCATCTAATACTTCAAAATACTATATTATCTACAAGTAGGCACAATATAATTGCAAATTAATCAAATGCATTACGAAGTATGCGGTATTTTTAGATACATTTAGCTCATACAAATATGATTATATTGATAGAATATGTGGCTTGAAACAAGAGGGAGGGTGAATTGTTTTCACAATATTTTCTAAAAAACTGGAGTTAGATCGAAAAACTCAATACAATTAAATAATTGATTTACATGTTCAACTGATTATAAAAAGCACAACAAGCATTTAATCAAAATATAAACCTGTTGTTTCAAGAATTCAATCAATTGATTTAAACGCAAAACACTGTAAAAAATATTATATAATAGATATTAGAGTAAGAGAGAGAGAGAGATAATGCACATGAGATTTATACTGATTCACTTTTAACAAAAAGCTACATCCAGTCCTTAGCACACCACTGAGAATTCACTAAAAACAATCAAACAAGATTACACAAGAACAACCAAGAGTGTTGATCTTGAACCCTACAAGAATACACAACACTCTTAACCATCCACATAATTTAGAAACTCTATTTGAGTTTGTTTACAGTACAAAACAGTGAAAAGAATGAAGTTCGAATACAACTGGGTTTAATACAAATGAAGAACAACAAAATTGATATCCCAAAAACCTTCTTCACATCACAACAATGATCCAAGATCCAAATGTAATCTCCAAGAATGATTTAAAGCTTTATGTTTTTCTGTCTATGAAAAGTGTTATGTTAAATGATCAGAAAACATCTGTATATAAGCTAAGAAAGATTGTTAAAACAGTTTGATCATTTAATGAAATTAGTTGTATCAATTAAAAACAATTCGATTAACATAACAAAATTATGTTAAAAAACATTTCATTGATTTATGAAAATAACTGACTATTTTCTTTAACAAAATTACCAGATTAAAAACTGGTTCATTTATCGAAATAACTGGTTGATTTCACTTAATAGAAAAGACATAAAAGAAAACAAATCATTTTTAAATCCTTTAAAAACCGTAAGTGTTTTAAACTGATTGATATGATAAATCAATCTGTTAAAATACTTATTATAGTCAACAAACTTGAATAGAAGTAATTTCAACTGATTAATATATGAATCAACTAATTAAAATAAACACAGATTTGGAAAGCAAAACATTTAAAGGAGATTTCAAATCAGGTTTACTTGGATCATACTGATATGCAAATTTACATAACAAAATCTACCGAACTAAACACACATACACACACTATAGTAGGTTTTCAAGACAAATTTGGAATCATAAAAGTTTCTTTGTTCAACATATCTAAACATAAGTGTTTAATGCATACAAGATAACATCATTTGATACACCAAATTTTATACCATCTATATATATGCAAAGAAACTTTAGATCGTCTAATCATATGCAACACCTAGATCATCCAATGCAAAGTACTGAGACATATAAGTTAGAAATACTTATCTCGTAGACCTTGTGAAAACAAATCGTCTATATGAAGATGTTGAACAAAATGCTTTGATGTCTCCAAATCCAAGTGGAAAGCTTGAAGACCTTGGTGATGTGTGTGTGTTGTTTAGTTTTTTGAAACTTGTTAATTCACTCCTTAAGATGATCCAAGCTCAATTGAATCTTTACCTTTTTGAAAAGATGGGTTTTCTAAAAGGGTGTGAAATTTCAACTTGTTGAAATGTCGAAACAACCTATTGTTTGACACTTAATGGTTTTGAAAATGGTTTGGAAAAGCTTAGCTTTGTTTTGACTTTGTTGTTAAACAAAATCAACTGGTTGTTTCCATAAATCAACTGTTTTTTTTTGTGAAAACCTTAACAAAATTTTGTGCAAACATATGCTAATTATTAAAGAAACCAGGAGGAAGAACATTAAATGCTCTGGTCTTTGTCCATTTCTCCCTCTGGTGAGGTCTTTGTTTGCATGTTGAGATGACTTCTCATAGTTTGAATGGTCATTTGCATCATTGGTCATCTTCTTGTTGGCTTGGCTTGCATCATGCCCCCCAGGTTTGAGAGAATTCGACCTCGAATTTAGAACTCTTGCAGATAACACAGTCAATGGGCTCACATATAAGATAGTGCAATGAATGGGATGTGAACTAGACTTATGTTCCTTAAGCTTGGGGAGTTCAAAAGATGGGCCTCTATATACATACCATGTTTGGAAAGATTGTTTGGGAATGACAAATCTTTTGGAAGAAAATCCTCTTAGAAGGTGGAAACCTTGAGGAGGTGTTTGAAAATAATTCCTAACAGTCTTTAACAAAGATGGTGTGTAGGTAGAAACCTTTGGTAATGAAAAAGATAAGGAAGGACACCTTGGAGGTGCAATTTGTAGCATGGCTCGAGTCAACATGATTGATTTAGTGGTGGAAGATGATATGTTGCGACTCAATTTATCTTTTCTTTCTTTCTCTTTTTCATTCTCTCTTTTTGTTTTCATTTTTAATTGGTCCTCATGAACCTCCTTGGGAGAGAGAGGTTTTAAGATAAACTTGTGCCCTTGGAAGGTAAAAGTCATTTTGTTGGTTAGGCCATCATGTAGAACTTTTCTATCATATTGTCATGGCCTTCCCAAAAGAATATGTGTTGCTTCCATTGACACAACATCACATAAAACTTCATCTTTATACTTTCCTATAGGAAAAGTTATGAGGACTTGTTTATTAACCATGATTTCTCCTTCGGCACTAAGCCATTGTAGTTTATAGGGTTTTGTATGAGAGATAGTGGGTAAACCAAGCTTCTACACTACTCTTGTACTTGCAACATTAGCACAACTACCCCCATCTATTATCATGGAACATAACTTTTTGGTGATAAGGCAGTGGGTATGGAAAATATTTTCTCTTTGGGTGTCATCCAAAGGTTTTGGAATGGTCCCAAGCATTCACCTTATTACCAATAAGTCACCTTCACAAGGTATCTCACATTCATTATCACTAGGGGTTTTTGAAGGGGAAGGGGAGTTAGACCTAGAAGATTGATCACTATGTTCACTGATTACTTGCCCCCCCTTAACCATCATGGTTCGTTTTATTGGACAATCGACCGCTATGTGCCCAAAACCTAAACATTTAAAACACTTTTTACTTGAGGATTTGGTAGGGGATTTAGGTGTGATAGTGGAGAGTTTAGAATCCCTAGGGTTGTAAGTGGACTCCTTTACAAAGTTGGAGGGAAAAGTTTTAAAAGAAGACTTGTTTTGATTTTTCCAATAGGAGTGGTAGTGGCCATCATTATGAGTATTTTTGGAAAATGTTTTCTTTGAAAGTTGTGATTCAACCTTGATGGTAAGGTGAACCAATTTTTCTAAAGATGAGTACTCATATAATTCTACCACATCTAGAATTTTCCTTCTCAAGCCACTTACAAACCTAGCCATTTTGGACTCCTCACTTTCATGCATGTCAACTTTAGTTAAGGTTGTTTCAAGTTCTTTAAAATAATCATCCACACTTTGTGTTCCTTGTTGAAG
>Ga0123342_1009588_pt1 | contig 11520 bp, 5 predicted proteins | sample Turbeawhitnodule_FD_89960 | JGI IMG/M metagenome (GOLD analysis project Ga0123342, IMG submission 89960) | Root nodule microbial communities of legume samples collected from Mexico - Turtle bean Mexico white nodule | ecosystem: Host-associated > Plants > Roots > Nodule | place: Mexico: Nepantla... | reverse complement strand
TATAAATAAATAAAAATATATATATATATATATATATATATATATATATATATATATAACTTCAATAAGACAGTTTAGCTGACAATTATTTATAAATAATAGTACAAAAACTATTTGTCAATCGAAATATATTCTTGAGTTATATTGATAGATAAAGAATCCTAACAATTTCAATTAGAAAATCAGAGGTGTCAATGATGATTTACATTGTTCGAGAAAAATTTTATTGGTGTTGATAAAAAAATCTTATTTGACATCATCGAAAAATATGGTTACGTTAGTCGAGGAAACTCTAATTATCATTAATCTAAAAATAGTTATGACTTACTTATTATCGACGTGGATAGAAAAACAACCCCAACTAACACAATTAAAATAATATTAATTAACGCGAACCAAAATATTATTTAATTATTTAAGTTTACATAATTAAATTATTTTCATAAAGTCTTAAATTTCAATTTCTTTTAAAATTCTATATCACAAAAATATATTTTACCATAAAAATATTTCAAATTTTCTAAAAAATATAAATACCTTATAAAAATTCTTTATTCAAACATATCTCATTATCTGATTCTCATCTAAATCCTTCTGAACATTGTCATTAGTGCAAGAAATCATTCTCACTAATTTAAAAGTATATGATCAACCAACAACTAATTGGAAGAGCCAAACACATCGCAAAATAAATCTAATTAATAAAGAAAAAAGAACAACATAGAAAAGACAAGGAAGAAATTGGTTGGTTCGGATGAAGACACTTTAATCCGAATGTATCACTTTCGATCGATTTAAATCAATTAAAACTATTCTCTTTTTTATTCTTAGCATGTTCGAACCAATATTCGTTCGGGATAGTTTGGATCGGGTGATCGAGATTATTATTAAATAATAAAAAATATTGAAAGAATAAAAAAAATACGAAATTGATGTTGAACTATGTGCAATATTTTTCTGCCTAAATTATATTTCATTAAAAATAGTGTTATATATTTTCTGTCTCAATGAAACATAGTAAATTAGTACTATCGAATCAATCATAAGACATTATACTCAAGAAAAGCCAAAAACACAACCAGAATTGCTATTAGACCACTATCATTTGATAACACAAATGATTAACAAAAATTTTGTCATCAATCAAAGCGTGTGATGCGAGAAATGAATTAAGTACACAGTGACAGAAAGAAGCTAACGGGAAGGTCAATTTCCAAAGTCTCAGAATCAAGTGGGCTCCCGAAAAATTCAAATATGAAAATGGGCCCAGAAAATCAGCCAATATGAGATAGATAAGCAATGTGAAGAGAAGAAAGAAGAGGTGCACAAAGAAAAGTAGCGAGCCAAGAAAAGTAATTGAAGGGCTACTTCTTCCTGCACCCCATAGCTTCTTGTGGCACCCCATAGTAATTTGCAATTACATATTTTTCCTTCAAGTTAAAAAATAAATAAACCCTAAAATCCCACCTAGGTTTTTCACCCTATTCCATCTTCTAATTTCTCTAACGACGCACCCCATCCACACCCAACACCCCAAGCACTTCCAGAACGCGATTTTCACCGGTTGAAGGTTTTTTTTTATGGTTGTATACAAAGTTTTGGAGCATTTTACATTGCGTTTGTGGTTGTGCGATGGAAAATGTGTTGTAAAACAGAATCTGTATTTATAAAACAGAACCTGTAATATTGCAAAACAGAAAACCAAAAAAATAGAGTATGTGCAAAAACGGAAAATTGAGTGCGCGCACAAACTTCTGAAACCCTCATTCGTAGAGGACCAAAGTTTGAAACCCTCATTCGTAGAGGACCAAAGTTTGAAACCCTCGTTTCGCAGAGGTTGAACGTGGGATAGAGTCCCAACGTTCCGCAACCTAAGGGGACCTCTAGTAACGGTTCCTACCTTGAATGGGTCTCTCAGAACGTACGTGCTCTCAACAGATTCAGATCTGCTCCGCACTCTCCGGGGAAGACGCAATCTTCTTCTCCGCAATAGCTCGGAACCACCTTGACCGTGGGAAGCAGAGTTGCTCATGTAGTGGGATGTAGTTACTTTCTTCATCTACAAAAGCCGCAACCCTTTGCTTCAGAAATGACACAACTCTCACTCACCTTCTTCTTCTTCTTCACCCAACACCACCGTGAAACCCTTCTTCTTCCTATCACCTTTAAATTTTTAGTTTTCCCTCTCATCATTTATTATTATTATATTTCTGGGTTCTATTTGAGTATTACTCTTTTAAGAGTAACTTGCTAGTTCTGATCCTCGGAAATTACCAAGAAGTTCCTGTTGTATCCTGGGGAACTTGCGCAATATACCGCGGATAAGTTCTTACGGATAATGATTACTCACGCCTAGGGAAATCAATTTTGTTCATGTTTTAAAGCTTAATTTACTACAAAATGTTAGTTTTTCATATGTATTTCACTATTCTCCTGCACTGATTTCGTTGGACTGATTTTTTTTTCGTATTCTGAGAATATTCCAGATTACGTAATCTGAAATTCATTTTTTAAAAAAACACATTATGGATTACACCATGTGGAAGCATTTCCCGGATCTGGAAAAGACTTCCAAACTATGTAATCCAGAATGTGTTTTTTGAAAAAATGAATTCTAGATTACAAATATGAAAGTCTTTTTTGATATGAGATTAGCTTCCAGATTATCTAATCTAGAATACTTTTGTTGAAAAAGTACGGATTACATAATCCGTAAGGTACATAAATATGAAAAAAATTTTGAATTGTGCAATTAGGTAAATTTTCGAATTACACAATTTGAAGTATACACAACACCACACCATCACATGACAACAACAAAAAACCCATAGTGAAAATCACTTCTGAAAAACATCGACTACCACAAACCACCACGAATGCACCTCAATAGCAGCAAAGCAACCAATAGAGGTTTCAACAATGTCTTAACGCACCAACATTTCCACATGCAACACACCTCCATAACCAACACTTCAAACCTTTTTAACTTTTTTATAAAGGGGTATTTTCATAATTACAAAATTTATGGGATTCTACAAAAAAATATGAGGGTGCAGGAAGAAGCAACCTAATTGTACTAGTAATTCTGAAAGAACAAAACCTTGAGGTTAATCAAATTCTATCCCCATACGAAACTTAACGCCTAAAAGAAAAACCCTAAATGAGTGGAAGAGTCAAATAAAAAATCTAATGTGCAAAACCATTAATCTAATAAGGTTTTAAAGGTGCTATAATAGGTGACAATAAGCGAGGAGACTGGTAAAGACAAAGAGGATTTTGAATCAACAAATAGGAAAGGGGTAATGTGAGTTGATTTTAGGATTGCACATTTTTTGAGGTTTTCACTTGGATTATGATTTTGATTAGCAATGATAGGTGAAACTCAGTGAAGGTTGCCACTGGACACAAACTTAACCAAGTGGTTAAGTAAGTGTGAAAGTTCTCTTCAAAAGAGTAAAAGAAAAACACAATTACTAAAGTGATGATGATGATTGCAAAAATAAAGCAAGACAAAGGAATGAAGAAACCAAATTGAAAAGGAAAATAAAGTGGCAAAATAATTAAAGAGATAATGAACAAAAGAAAAGAAGTGTATTGGTGGAATTGAAGAGAAAAAAGTGAGTAGAGGAAGCTTAGGGTGGAGAGAAATGAAGAGCGGTCATGCCACTTGGGGGAAGATGCTCCAAGATTTTTGAGGATGGAGTCACCACTTGTAGCTATCTCTGCCAAGATAAGACTGAGAGAAAATATAAGAACGCTAAGACTCACTCAAGCAGAGTTTCTTTACTTCAAAATTCAATGTGATTTATAAGAGGGGAAACACCCTAATTATATATATGAGTGTCTTGGATAGGAAGAAAGGAAGGGTATGAGTGTAAATAACTACAAGCTTCTAGAAACTAGGTCAAATGTGAGCACACGGGTGACACATGGGTGATCTTCTAGAAACTAGGGCTTCTAATCGGGTCAATGCGAGCCCAATTGATTATAAATTAAACTTGTCTTAAAAAGAATAAAAGGAAAAATAATTGATACTCTGGCCCATGTCCGGTTGTTCTTCTCCTGAGGATCTTCTAATGGATGGTGGAGCCTTGTCCCCGTCTGAGATTATTGACCTAGCTTTGAATAGTCATTTGGGCTAGTGGGCAACTTCTTGTAAAGTTGGGTCATATCAAGGGGGATGTGCAATAAATGAAGAACAAAAAAGAATAGTGTTGATAAATCAAACTAACCTCGAGCTAGAGTTGTTCGGGTGGGACAAAATCTTATACGAGGAAAATCAACAACCTAAACTCACAAGTGTAGATTGTGAAAACATAAAGAATCAACTCCATAACCAAAGCACAATAGAGTAAAAAAATAAGGTTAAATGCTTACTCCTTTAGCAACAATATTTTAATGATACATAAGGAATTGTAATAAATTGATTGAAAAATGATATGACTAGAGTACATAAACTGTGGAACATAGAAAAATCATTAGGTGTTATCTGCTTAGGAGATGAAAACATGATTTTAAGAAAATTTCACTACTAAAAAATTGTTGAATAAAGACTAAAATCAATCACCAAAAAATGTGATCACTATAAATGATCAAAAGTTATTTTTACAATTTAAAGATTGAAATAGTGACTAAATTTCTAGTCACATAAAATTACTCACCAAATTAGTGACTATATTATATAGTTATTATTTATATTATTTTCTAAATTTATTAATTTTACTTTTTATTTTTATTTTTCATCTTTCTCCCAAAATTTTATGCTGATTAACTTTTTGCCCAAAATCTGAACTTGTAGTTCATGAACCCTAACATGTCTTGATTTCATCATGTTTGAACCCTAATTCCAAATATTGTCGTCATGATTCAACTCACCATCATGAATGACCTCGTCATTACGATTCACCCCATTGTCTTGACTCACTTCGTTGCAATAGTCATTCTCGCAAGCATACTCACACCGTTCATTTACAGTCAAGAGAAAATTCTTAGTTTTGTTTGGGAGTGGAGACTTCAAAGGAGGAGAGAGTGGTTTGAGTGGAAAATACCCAAAGTCCAATCATTTAATAATGATATAATAAAATGCACTCCAAATATAGATGGAAAGTAGAGGGAAATATACAATGAAAACTACATACAAGGTACTACAACAAAATATAAATGCAAGTGGGGAATATAGGAGTTCTTTAAAGCAATATGGAAAACTAATTCAATCCCAAATGTAAAACACTTTGTTTGGAGAATGAGTTTGAATAGTATTTAAGGATAATTTGTTAAGGAAGGGAGTTCAGATAACCAATAATTAATGTGTCTTCTATAATAATCATGAAGAAACTTTAAATCACCTTTTTTAATGTAATGTAGCTACAATGGTATAGAATTTGTCACAACTGAGTAAATATTACAAATGTGCCCTCTAAGAGTGTAGCAAATCATTTTTACCAATTCAATATACATGGCCTAAGTAAATGAAAATATAGAATTTGGAAAACTATGTAGATGGCTATAAAAAGAGATATATGGGAAAATAGAAATAATATCATTTTTAGGAATGCAGTAACTACTGAAACATTTGCAATTGCACAACTAAAATCTTGGGTTTGGATTACAAAAAAGGCAAAATTCTCCTCCTTAGATTGGTGTGTTTTCCCAAACACATGTATTAGTAGTATAAAAAAGTAAAATATTTTTAAGTCGAGGACTTCAAGAAAGACACTTTCAATAATGTCAGAAGCCAAGGACAAAGTAGAATCTTAAAAACAAAAAGCTCAACTTTAGTTCTCGGGAGAAATTCACAACCACCGAGATATGAATGTTATATAAGTACCTTTTCAAAATCTCCATTATGTTGTTTCAAAGTCCTTAATAACTATTTTTATCTAAATATTAAAGTTCACATGATGGAGATATGTCTAAGTTTTATTGCAAAGCTTTCAATGATTGTATTTTGTTTGGGCATTTCAAATTCATCTGCTAGTGAAAAAATGGAAATATGCAATTTGTTTCTGGAATGTCAAAACTTCAGGCAAAATATTCCACTACAGATTATGAACTAATTTTAAACAAAGGAGCATTGTTCTCTCAATTTAGGTAGTTTTGTCAAAAAAATTCTCTATTTATGCAACAAGGTGTCAAGGATTTGCAATTTGGTATATCATATCATGTGTTGAACCTATAGTAGAGACAATTTTTTCTCCCCAATAGGGACAAAAAAAATCTTGGAGTATAAAGCAAATAGAGTTCAAAACTTTTTAGAAAGGCACAACCAAGTTTTGCCAATTCAACGCAAAAACTCAGGCAGATAAACCATCTTTAGAAACCCTTAAGCCATCTTTAGAAACCCTTAAGTTCCAGCTCAAGTAATTCCTAGAAAAAGGAATTACTAACCACTAATCCATGTGTTAACGGTTGGGATTTTATTTATCTCAAGTTTGGGCCAATATATCAAATAATGTTTCAAGCATACTTGTATTACCTAGATTATACATGTTTTAGATTTAGACATCATACAAATTAGGGAGTGATGAATGGAACTATTGATTATGATATCCTCATATATTTTGTGGTTAATATCTTTTGGTTTTATAATACTCGTGTAGTGAATGGTGTATTTTGTTGAATGCACATTTGTAGGAGTCATATTTTTTATTGTAGAGTCTTTTGTAAAAATGTTGGAGTACCCAAATACTTTATCATTTACATATTTTTATTTATTTAAAACAATTAAGATTCAAACCAAATTGATTATTTATAGTTTTTCAATCTTAATCAATTCAAATTTTTTTTCTATGAATTGGGTTGGATTATTATCCATTGATCTAAACCTGGAATCACCGGTAAAAAAATAAGAATTTTTTTTTTCAACAATTCTTTAAAAAAAGCCACTTTGGGAGAAAATGACCTATCTGTCCAAGTCATACACATTTGTATAAACTAGTACTACCAACATCACAAGAAAATTATTAAATAGTAACCAAATTTATAAATAATAATTACTAAATTAGATACTATTTTAGATAATAAAAAAAATTATTTATACCTAGAGTGATTTATATTATTAATAAAAATTTATAAAATAATTTCTATTGATATCTAAATTAGTTACCAAGGTTTTAACTACTAATATTTTAGAGTCTCTAAAAAATCAATAAACACTAATTTAGAATAATATAAAGTAGTTAGTAGTTAAAATCTTGATATGTAATATTTGGATACCAATTAAAAAACTACTTTATCAATTTTTATTAATAATAAAAACTAATTTAAATATCAATAATTTTTTTAGTTATAAAATTATCTCTAATTTAGTCAATATAATAACCAATTATTTTAGTATTTAAAATTATTTTTTATTTAATAATTTTTTTAGGACAATTTTTTTTAACTATAAACAAAACAGCCTTATATCTTTAATATGGATTGACATTACTGCCCCTATTTTTTTCCCCTTCATTCAAGAAATTGGATAAAGAAAAGAAAACATTTTTTAAATACAATATTTTCTCTTTTGTTTATCATTTTCCCATTGAAATGCTTTTTTTTTTTCAATTAAGACAATAGGGAAGAAACATACAAAAGAGAGACAGGTGGCTTAGTTACATCTAACATATTGCAAACAACTAATGTTGAATTAACAATGTGGAAACAATTATAGAATATACAAACAATGATCATGTTGAATAATTTGAACTGTGACATTCATCTATCATCTTGACACTAGATAGATTTTCGTCTTGTGGAAATGATCAAGTTAGCCAGTTAGAAACACTATCCTTATTAAACAACATATTGAAAGAAAGGGTGGAATGGAAACAAAGCAGAAGCAGCTAGGGTTTGTTCCTGATACCAACAACTTGAAGAAAGAGAAGAAAACCCAGAAAAAAAAAGTAGTAGTACTACGTCTGCATTTTCCTTTTTGAAAATGTTTGAAAAAGTTGATAAGTAGCATACCTTTTAACGTTAGTTGCCTGCGCATTTTGCTGGAGATTCTCACGTGCAAGAATCAAAAGACGTTGCTTTGAAGCATTGGATATATTCTTTTTCTTTTTATGTGAAATGATTGTTGGGAACTAGGGCTAAACTAGTGGATGTCTGTCAAAGGATAGAAAAGCATGTATGGAGATGTAGAAATTGACCATTTTGTGGAGAAAGTGGGTATGAGGTGTCACTCACTGCTTTGCCATCCCATCACTTATCTTCATTCTTCCCTCTCTTGCTTCCTAGTGCACCATATGCATATCACATTTTTTTCCTCATGCCTCACTCAGACTTTAGCAACAACATTTTTATTACCTTTAAAAGGAGCAGTAGAATGTTACATGGACCACCTTTACATGCATACCAAGTTACCAACCAGGAAAAAAATTTCATTCCTAGTACAAATATTCTTCTCAACTTAGAACTTGGACCAATTTGTGGTTTAATGTTCACAATCATGTTACCTTCTTTGTTTATTTAAGAAAAAAAATATGAATTCAAACATACAAAATAAATAGATAACTATATTAAATATTCTAGTTTTCAAATACTCTTAATAATTATGGCAATGTAAGTTTCAGTTTTGTAACCAAATGATTCTTCATTTAAATCCTCTTGAAAATATCATATACTAATCCTATAAGAAAAGTATTAAATAAACACTAAAAAAATTATTAAATAAAAATAAATTTTAAAAATAAAAATAATAATCACTATATTAACTAAATTAGATATTATTTTAGAGACTAACAAAATCTATTTTCTATTATTAGTAAAATTTATAAATAGTTTTTAAATTAATATCTAATTAACTATCAAAGGTTTAACTATCAATTAATCTAGATTCTAAAGTTGATAGTTAAAATCTTAGTAGCTAATTAGATATCAATTTAAAAATTACTTTATAATTTTTATTAATAAAAGAAAGTACTTCATATCCATAAGTCAGAAATACAAACATACATCATCACTGCCTTAAAAAATGGAGGAAAATAAATTTATTTTGATCCGTACATCCATAAGTAAGTCCATATTTATTAAATATGTTATACTAAATTATTGAAATAAGAGAAACTAACTAAATTATTGCTCCGATAATTTCATTTAACATTTATTATTACTTATACATTATATGATGTTATGTATTCTAACATGAATCTTATTATTTCAATGCTTACTCTGAATATAACATGTTGAGTGGGAGGGGAAGTGCAAACGCACAAAGACTCACTTGGATGTTCCTTAAAGTATTTAAAGTATCTTTGTTTACTCAATTTAATGTGTCTCATTTATTTATTTAATACATTTATTTTCACATGTAGTCCAACAAAAAATCTGGAAGTTATAAGTGCGGTTTATATGTTATGCAGTGGATGTCGACTATTGTACGAGCCACAATTGATAGAGGTTGGGATAAGGTAATATCTCAATACAAAAAACACTTTAAAATTTGGGGTTTATTATTTATGCACTAATTAAAAAAAAATTAAAATGTCAAAGTTTTTCAATGACCAACAGACGCTAGGTTCGGAAGCATTGAAGTACGTAAGGACAACATGGTCAAAGTATTTTGTAACCATGTATAACACCTTAGAATAGATAAATTATTAGAATGATATAGAACTTTTCATTTATTAACAAAACTTTTTGTTGTTATAATTTGTTGTAAGTATTTTCTATATTTAAATTATAATTTTAAATACTTTTATTTTCTGAAAATTGGATATTTTATTCATTTATAACGATGGTGGGAGAACTGCCGTTATAAATGATTTATTTATAATGATACCCACAATAATGACAGTTCGAGAACCGTCTTTATATGTCACTTTTAACTATTGTATTTTTTTTTACTAGTGAAATCTTTAAAATAGTATATAATTATTTTTATTTTTATAATTAATTTGTATTAAATGATTTTTTTTAGTGTAATATCACTAATATCAAAACAAAATTTAAAAATAGTCTTTTTTTTTGTTTTATAAATAAGAATAGTGGGATTTTTTTTTTTCATATCCAATTTTTAGTTCGAAAGTTAAAAGTAGAATCTAGCAAAATATTATCATCTAATTAAGGAACTGACTTTTTTTCTTTCTAAAGGTGAGTTTCAAATAAATTTTTACCACTTATTTTAATTTATCTGTATGCATATCTCACTGGATCCACTTCGGAGAATATGATCTTGCGAAAATCATTTGAGAAAAATAGAATGTTACGTTTACACGGTTGTGGAGAAGACATTTTATGATAGTTATTTTGATTTTTTTTTATCTTAGTCGTAAACATAAAATTTTAGATGACATACAAAAACTAAATCAGTCAAAATAACAATTTTTGTGTTAATTATTTTTATAATCAACTTAATAATAGATATAAAAAAATATTTATTGTAAATTTTTTTTTTATTCACAAGTTCTAAAAAATATCTGGTTTACTATAGTGGATTGAAATATTCAGAACTTCTTTTCCAGTACTTCAACTTTAAAGTTGTTGGTTACTTTAGAATAGAGATTTTTAAAGCTTAATGTACGGATCTCTTTTAAAACTTTGGAATCCTCTCATAATTTTATCTTTAAAATATATTTTAGTAAATAAAAAAAAATATGTATATAAATTATAGTGTAGATTATATTGGACTTAGCCGAATAGTGTAACTAAGATTCCTAAGCATCACGTGAAGCCATTTCATTAAAAAAGAGTGATGCAACCTTAACACAAAAGCTAATGAAAACATTTTAGCCCAAACCAAATCGTACCCCTATGCATTACAGATAAACAAACTGGTCCTTAGTTAGTGTAGCACTATGATTGTCCCAAAATTGTTGAACTACAAGAACTATAATGAGAAGAAGGAAAAAAGCTCTATTTTCCGAAAGAATGGAAAATGCATTTTGTGGCACACTGACATTGTACCAGCCAGTTTTTGAAGGAGGAAGAGACTTAAAGGAAAGAAATGCAACAGGAAAGTGTTTCTCTTAAGGACCTAGAACTTCAAAGTTATTGATAGTAGCAAAGCTTTTAACACTTTCAGGGAAATACTTTGATTTTTTATTTGATCAGCAGAACGTGTCTAATCCTGAAAATTCATGAAAACAGAAAGTGTCTAGGAATCACTTAAAAAAGTCATGTTATAATTAGAGATGTACGAGTAAATTGTTTGACAAAATCTTTCTACTTGTTTTCTTTATAGCAATGTTTTTAGAACCCATATTAGCATTTGGCATATGGAAAAAAGAAAAATCATCTTGTTACCAACGATGAGTTATTGATAATGCAGTAATCATCATTGCATTTTAAGTCATTACTGATGGGAAAAACGCACGCGGAAACAACACACATAATCATGAATCAACTGTAGAAAAATAAATAACACAAGATTTAACGTGGTTCGGTCGTCAACTGCAACCTACATCCACCCGAGCAACTATTAGGTTTACATTATATCTTGTTGCACACCAATTACAAGTACAATGATCTCTTTAAATAGAGATAAATAGAGATAATAAAGGGACATAATAATTAAGCCCACTCACTAAACATGTG
>Ga0123342_1009587_pt1 | contig 11520 bp, 10 predicted proteins | sample Turbeawhitnodule_FD_89960 | JGI IMG/M metagenome (GOLD analysis project Ga0123342, IMG submission 89960) | Root nodule microbial communities of legume samples collected from Mexico - Turtle bean Mexico white nodule | ecosystem: Host-associated > Plants > Roots > Nodule | place: Mexico: Nepantla... | reverse complement strand
GATTTAAAATCCAAAAATATGGATTTGGATTTGAAATAAATCCATTTAAATGGATCAAAACTAATATGGATTTGGATAATTATGGATTGGATTTTGTAATTTGGATTTTTTGTCCACCCTTACCAGTCAATAACGCCTACCACTCAAAGCCACCACAAGAGCTAATACCCCTCAAAGACATCAAGGACCAGCCTGACCACCCTATAAGCAATTGATGACTATTTTATGGCAAGTACACCGCATTGTCAGAAGTAATAATTTGTCCCTAAGGACGGATATTGAACCCACAATGAACATTTGAATAATCAAGTGAAAAATTCACTAAATATAAAAAAAAAACAGAATTATAAAAATTTGTTGAGAAATATTACGATGACAATGCTATAAAATGATTTTCTGTTGATTGGCTGTTTTTAATAAGTTGTATAAGAGTTGGTTCACTCCAGAAGTGTTTCATATTTATTCATTCATTATTATTAATAAAAAAATGTGTTATGTATGATCACTCTCCGAAGAGAACTACCATCATTGTTTATACATTATTTAAATTTTTATGTTATTGAAGAGAAATATCATTATTGTTTATACCTCATTTAAATTTGTGTTATTGCATAAATATACCACAACACAACGAAAATACAAAGCTTTGGAGTCAATTGAAATACATTCAAAAAATAATCAATATAAACAATTATAATATAATCAAAATATATTTTAAAATTATATAAATACAATATTTTTTTACAATGCAAACTAAATTTAAAAAATTATCAAATGAAAAATGATAGAAAGCATAAAATAACCTACCAAGTTGAAAATAATTTAATGAAGGCACTGACGAACACAAATCAAATCACGACACTTGATGAAAATACAATCAATTAGAACACATTGGTAACAATGCAATCAAGGAGACACAATCAATGACGGAGTCAATAGGTGGTGATCCAACCATAATAAAAGACCACGGCTATGACAACACGATTTGTGTGACTACTACAAAGACAAACTTTTATTACTTGTTAATAAAAAAAAAAAACTACAAACAAAAAGGAAAAAAATAAAATAAAAGAGAGAGAAAAAAAATACAAAAACTAAATATTCACTACAATTACATTTTTTATATCCAAAGAGGATTTTTCTCATTCTTTTAGTCTACATATTTACTTTTTCATTTTATCCTTATATAAATATTTATTTTATTATTTTATAAATATATAATAAGAGATTTTTTGTCATTTTATTGGTATCTTAGATATTCCTGTAATTTTTCTTTTTTTGGTATTCACTCTCATTTTTTTAATTCTATAATCTAAAAATCAAACTTAATTTTCTTAACAATTTCTCACTTCGCTCTCTATAAAAAACTTTCCACTATCCTTTCTATCAAAAACTTCCCATTTCTCTCTCTCAATTTCTCTTAAACTGATCCGTTATAATATTAATGTATTCATTCCCTTCTCTCACATCCTTTTCTCTTGGAGATACACACATTCTCATTTTTTTTCTTTTCTTTTCTATGTAGATACTTACATATTCTCATCCTCATCTTTTTTCTACTTTTTTTGGTTTTGTTCCAATTGTTCCGTCTTCTTTACATGCATTGAATTTTTGTATATAAGATTTTGTACATAGTTTTTGTATTGGTTTACCGTCATGAAGTTTGGAACCTTGGTTGAATTAAGACGAGTGACTCTTCATCCAATGCGCTCTCTTCTCCACTTTCCCCCACTCACTTTGTTTCTTCCACTCTCAAATGAGTAAGTTTCTCAAATTTTTTTTCATAAGACACTACAACTGTAAACCTAACCACGTTTTGCTTTCTGCGTATCAGATATCCACATGGTTGCTTATTTCTTCACTATTTTTCCCTTAAATCCTTTTTCTTTTTTTTATTAAAGAAATTCATTTTTTTCTTATTTAGAGCACTAAAATGATTGTTTTATAAACATTAACAATTCACTACTTTATTTTGTCTTCAAATATAATTTTTTTAAGCCTTTAAAACTAAAAGGAGATAAATGTTTTATTAAACTTATTTACATGTTTCTGTTTTGTTCTCAGGCTTCTTGCATACTAACACTACAAGAAAATTATGAAATAGAAACCAATTTTAGAGACAAAAATAATTAATTGATATAGTAATTAAAAAAAAGTTGGTTTCTAAATTAGTTTATATTATTGTTAAATAGTTTCTAAATTGGTATCTAATTAGCTAACAAAGTTTTAACTACCAATTATTTAGATGTTAATTATATACCAATTTACAAACCACTTAACAATAATAGAAACTAATTTAGAAACCAAAAGTTTTTCTAGTCTCTAAAATGGTTTCTAATTTAGTCACTATAACAACTAATTATTTTTTATATCTAAAATTAGTTTATATTTCATGATTTTTTTGTAGTGTAAAGTGCATAAGTCATTCATCCAGAGGGGTAAAGAAGACCTAGAGGAGGAAGGACAAAGATGAAAATGGAAACAAGAGTGTTTATTTATTCTCATTCACTCTTTTATGTAAAAGAAAGAGATAAAAGAGATAGTTACTGGAAGATGATGCAATCATATATTTACATTTGTTCGGTAACATTGTTAGTGACACTAAAATGATTAAAATATTATTTCTCATTTGTATATTTAATTGATGAATTTAATTTTAATAAATTTTATTAAATATATAATAAATACATATAACCTTTATTTATTTATTTTTTAATATTAAACATAACGATATATAAATAATAACATAAAAAAAATACAATAAACAAATTTTTGTTTGTGTTTCCGCTAGTTTAATATAAAAATCATACTATGACAATTAGTATTTAATCATCATTGTATATACCCTATAACAACAACTATTTATACTGTGATGGTTAAAAATAGTGTATATACGAAGACAATTAAAACATCATCATCATGTTTTACATTAATTAAAAAGTGTGACCGATGAAATTTAAAACAATGTTATTATAATTATTGTTAAATAATATTTTTGCACTAATACATCTAAGGGTGTGCAATGTCACTAGTCTCCTGAATGGTAAGAAGTATATATATTAAACATTCAATACAAGATTTAATAATTATATATGTTCGTTTTAAGAAGAATAATTTATACTGCAGCATAGTATTATATCAAAAGGAAGCTTTTGATTTCCTTTTAGAAGATGGTAGTTAAATGTTGGAAAGTTTTTCTAAAGAAAAACAAAAAAAATAATAGTAATATATAGAAAAAAATGCTATAAAATATTATTTGTGTAGTTTTGTGGATTGAAAAATATCAGTAAGTTGCTGCAGCCATCATGAAGCAACAGAAAATTATTGACTTATTGAAATTATGCAACACGGTGCAAATATTTATTTATTTATTTATAAGCACTACATATATATAACACTATGTCAAGGTCCTTATTTTCTTTTGTTCGTCATTTATAGTATTTTTCTTGGTTTAGGTATTGACCCAGTTAATGCCGTCTTCGTGTTCTTCTCTATATTTCAGATCACTTGCTTAAGGTCAATGTTTCAAAATCTCTCTGCATCTCCTCACATTCAATCTTACATATACATTCTGCACAAAATCTTTGATCAACAAAATACCCTTCACACTATACCAATCGAATTTCAATATGTTTAAACCAGTTCTTCCTCAAAATTTATATATATATATATATATATATATATATTCTATTTTGCAGATAAAAATAATATATATATATATAAGTTTTTTTTATGTAAATTAATTTTAGTTTATAGAAAATCATTTTTTTATATTTGGAAATAAGGCGAAACGCCATATACATAGGAGAGTTAAATACACGATACATTATGAAAAGAATCAAAGTTCAAAGTTGTAGCTTGAATAAATAAATGGAATATTGTTTTAAAAAATATGACAATAGTGTCCCAAAATTTCATTTGGGTGTGTAATGGTTATGAGATTGAAGTAAGAATTAAGATCTGGTTAAATGATCTAAATCTCCTACCATTAATTACGACTGATCTTACTATAACAAAATATATTTTACAAAATATTTAGAAATCTTATTTATCTATTTTCAATAACTTTATTCTCTGAAAAGTGTTTTATTTGAATGAAAAATGTTTTTCAGCATGGTTTATTTATAAATAAATAATTTTTTTAGTAGAAAACATTATATACTTGTTATTTAATGAAAGTACACTTGTAACAAATTTGGAAATGTAGGGTCTACCTTATTGGAGAGTCTATCTTAATCTTAGAAAAAAAAAGTTTGAATTCCTTGTTTAGGATTCAATTTCTCTAGAGGATAAATAAATAAAAAATTAATTATCATTTGATAAGAAAAAATAAATTATCATTATTATTATTGTTATTAAATTCATAAAAAATCATGAATTTTTTGGAAATATATGAATGATAAATTATATTATTGATAATTGATATTATTTATTTATTTATCTTTATACACTCTAAATAAGCTGAATCCCTTTATTTATTTTATAAATAATTACTTGAAAGTGCATTTATATATTGAAGTGTTGTAAATATTATTGGAATTTTTGGTTAATTAAATTCCTAGCTAAACTTATCCAAGAGCTAATGATGTTTCTAAAATTGATGACCAATCTGACGACTAGCATTGATTATAGACTTCAAAGTTGAGACTATTATAGGATTCTTTCTAATAAATGAGTTATTTTTTGCATGTCATTTTCAATACCCTCCAATTAGTCTCTCCCTAAAGAAACAAACAATTAAAGGACAAGAAGGGGAAAAAATGAAAAGTAGGGGTTACAAAATAAAGAAAAAAAGAAAAAGGTTCATAAAGACAAACAAAGCCTCCATTCCTTAATCAAACCATATTATAAGTGCAGGCTTTCTACCATAAAGTCTGAACATACACACATAGCCCTTTTCTGAGGAGGAGAGAAGATCATTCTCTTAATCCAAAAGGACTCTCTTTCAAGAATAAGGGTTTGATGGAGTGCAATGTGGAGAACAATAAGAATCTATACCTTCATGCTCCTACTTTCATTGAGTGGCTCAAGCCATGTTCTTCTCCTTCATTTCTAAATTCCAACACAATATCTTCTTCTTCTTCTTCATCATCATCATCTTCCTCTTTTTGTTTCACTCAGCATGAGCTTGTTCATGAAACCATCCAATTCTTGCCCATTTTAAGTGAAAGGGCCTCAAAAGATGAAGACCATCATGGAGTAGAAAGTTTTGAGGTGAAAGAGGAAAAAGTTGAACAAGTGACTGTGGCTTTGCACATTGGTTTGCCTGACAGTGCTAAAAGGCATCATGAGGTTGTTGATGATGAGAAGGTGATTTTCCATGTCAAGGAAGAAGAAGAATCCTCCAAGAGAAGCTTCCATGGATGCTCCTTTAACCAAGAGAGAAGGTTTTGGATTCCAACTCCAGCACAGATCCTCGTTGGACCGATGCAGTTTGCTTGCTCCATATGCAGCAAAACCTTCAATAGGTATAACAACATGCAGGTTAGTTAAATTGCTTCTCAACTTCTCATACTCTAGATTTTACTCTATCTTTGAAACTTGATTTGTGAAGAAAAGTAGAAAACCATGTAAAAAGGACTATTGGGAAGAATTACGTTTGTAATTATTACTACAATTTTGAAAGGAAATTAGAGACAAAAGATCATAATGATGTCTAACTCAGTAAAGTTGACAGATGTTTGTGAAGAAGACAAATGAAAAAGCTTTTAAAAAGATGAAGTATAAATACAAGTTGATTTTACATTGTAATGAAAGTTTGATCCATTTTTGTGGAGAAATTCTTTCTAGTAGAAATCAGGATCTATTTGTAGGCTGTGAAGTAAAGGGCTCAAGATCACTAATAAGATCAGCACCACTACGAGGGAATATAGTTGCACGTGCCTGATCTACCTTTGAGGGGAACATGATCATAATAATTACGATTTGTTTCCATTAAAACTGAACATACTAATTAACTTAATTAGGTGATTCCCCTATTTTTAAGGAACAAGGTTTAAGATTTATTGTGTGGAGGAATGAAAGCTTAGTACTATAAAAGTACCCTATCTCAAAGACTTTGGCACCCCACTTGCGACAAACTTGGTTGTAGATTTGATCATTCACCTCAAAAAATTTGCTGCAATTTTATTTCAAAAAAAAAGTACAGAATATACACTTAATTATTACGTCCTTTGGTAGTAAAAGACAAATTTATTAATTATTATTATTCATGTGTAGCATTTCAGTTATATACACCTTCAGTGAGTTAGCTAGCTAGCTAGGTATTAGAAAAAAAATAAAAAACTATGATGAAAGAGTTCTTTCTGTTCTATAAATAATTGTTGCAACTATGATCATGTTATATATCGTAGGTTGAACATTGGATCGGTTTGCTAAATGGTACTTGAATTCGTTCTTAAGAAATTACGATCACTTCCAGAAGAAATTTCTTTGTCACATGCATTTCATGGAAACCGAACTCATGAGCAGAGTCAATGATTGTTTTGTTTTTCCACAACTGCTCTTCAGTAGTTTTCTATACTTGTGTGCATACCTACTGAATTTGAATTGGCTACATTTTATCCACGCCAAATTGAAGTAGATGCTTTACATCATGATAATGACAATGATGATAATCATTAAAAAGAGATTAAATAACGATATAATCTAACTTTAATCAGCATGCTTTGAGAAAAATGGACTAGGTGGCGCGTATGTGATGTCCCTTCACTTTTAAAATTTAAAGGTTCTTTTTCATCTCAGAACTAATTTCAAAGGGGAATTATGCATGCATGCTTTTATTTCCTTTCCATGGAGCTATTATCTATGTGGGGAAAGTGCCATGCATAATCTTCATCCATATATAACTACTAGGTTTAAGACAAAGTTGAGAAAGAAATTAACTACTGAAACCTTTGAATTTTTGTTTTAATTACGTATATGTATGTATTTATAGAATTTCTGATTTTAAATAGATCATGGGGCAAACTATCTCTAGCTTTTTGAAGAGAATTTGACATGTTAGACCCATGACTGAAGATTAACAGTTGTTTGCAACAATGGCCACTGCTAGGCCATACAAAGGACAAAAGGACGATACTTGGTCAAAAATAGCAGCCTTCATTATTTTTTGAAAAACGAAATAAAAATGAAAATTGACAATGTAACTTTTGAACACTAATTAAAGATTCAAGAAACTAAACAAATTACTAGTTTTCCAAGCAAGTTTAATTATGATCAATTAGAAATGAGAAAGCACAAAATGTTAATTGAACTAAGCAGCAACTTAATCTTTTTGATTTGCAGATGCATATGTGGGGTCATGGATCAGAATTTAGGAAAGGACCAGACTCACTGAAAGGAACACAACCAGCAGCAATGTTAAGGTTGCCATGCTACTGCTGCGCTCAGGGTTGCAAGAACAACATCAACCATCCAAGGGCCAAGCCTTTGAAGGACTTTAGAACCCTCCAAACCCATTACAAAAGAAAGCACGGCACAAAGCCCTTTATGTGCAGAAAATGTGGGAAAACATTTGCAGTCAAAGGGGATTGGAGGACTCATGAGAAGAACTGTGGCAAGTTGTGGTACTGCACTTGTGGCTCAGACTTCAAGCACAAAAGATCCCTTAAGGACCATATTAGGTCCTTTGGAAAGGGACACAACCCTCATCCTCCCTTTGAAGCTTTTGAGGATGAGAAGGAATGCATTAGTACTGGCTCTGATGAAGATGAGGTTAATGCTCATCATGCATGATCTAACATTCTATAGCTTTCCTTATTACCAAGATTATATCATGGTGGCAAGGTTTTAAATCCTGATATTACAAAAAGTTGCAGACAAATGTGGTGGATGCAGTCATGTTTTGAAAACCTTGAGTAGTGGTAATTGTAGTAGAGAGAGTTTGGTCAGTACCCTTGTGCTCAGTAACAAAAAATTCTCAACAACTGCTGAGACATGAAGGCTCAGGGAAAGGTTTGCTACCGAGCACTTGTAGGGTGGTGATGAGCTATCAATAGAGGTTTGCATGCTTTTGGTTAATTAATAAGATGGTGCCTCAAGTGATGAAGTAGATGAATTTTCTTCATATATAGTCACAGAGAGTAGTGTTATGTCATGTTTAGTTTTCTGTAACCTCTTCAATATGGAGGAAATTTATCCGCTTCATTACTCAATGGTAACCCTCATTCTAGGACTTTATAACATGTCAACTATTTGTTATGAATTTGCTGTTACATTTGGATAGCCAATGTGAGCTACACTATAGAATTTTCTCTTGCTGTTTTGTATAATTTTTTACTACAACATCATCTTTTTTTTAAGAAACTATAGGATCATCTTTAAACAATGCTAAATGTGAAGCCAGATTAAGAGATCTGATCAGTATATACAATTTCAGTGAGTTGTATTTCATATGTACATTGCAATTTGATTTATTTATTGAAAAATGACAGATAAACACAGAAAATAATAAAATGACCAAGTCAAAATTTAATATTAAATGAATAAAAATAATATCAAGAACATACCTTTTCAATCAAGTGAAAGCTCATACACATTTTTACTTCACTTTTTATTACGAGTTATTTTTATAATATATATATATATATATATATATATATATATATATAATGTAAAGTATGTGAGACATGATACAGATGGATGTTATGAACCAACCATTTTCGTAAAAGAAACCATTGAAGGTAACATCATCCTAATCCATAAAGGTCTTGTATAATGTTTGCACCTTTCTTAGGAGTGTAATTATTAACTGCCCTTCATTTAAGGAACACTAAAAAGTGCTTATCTATAATGTATGATTTTTTTCCATTGCCACTCTCAATCTAATAAAATCATTAAAAAATCTAATAAAATAATTAATCAGAGACCAATTTTAAAGAAAAAAAAAATAGTTATATATTATCTAAATTATATATAGATTAAACAAATTATTGATATATAAAATAATATTTATTATTAATAAGTAATTTTTAAATTGGTATTTAATTAACTATCAACTAGATTAATTAGATAAAAATTTAAAAATTACTTATTAATAATAAAAATTATTTTAAATATAAATAATTTTTTTAGTTTTTAAAATGAGAAAGAAATAATTTTTCTTAATGATTTTCTTTTGTAATGTACCCTTAACCCCAAATAATTTACTGAAAAAGGAAAAAATTACAAAATACTTTTTTTTTGAGTCGTTTGTGAAAGATAATGGAGGTTTATAATAAGAACCAAATTCACATGCATGTTAAATGAAGTGGTGTACTATTAAAAAAAATTCAAAGTAATATACCTGCTCTAATTTTATGTTACTGTGAGAGTCCATTTTGGGGGCATGACTGCCAAATCATCCACCATACGTAGCTAGAGATCAATTAATAAAAAAAAGTTAGAACTACATATAATTAATTAATTGGTGTGATTTTTGGTCTAATTATTCTTAATTATTTTACTAATTATTTGGTGAAAAATAATTGCAAACATGGGCATCATCATGCATATGTGTATTTGACAAAAGGGATGATGAGTTGCAAGATCCCTTTTGTTTACACACAAAATTAAAAATTTCTTAACACGTGAGGGAGATAATTAAAGGGAGAGAAATAGAGTTTGAAAATGGAGGTTTTTTTGAGGTAGGCTTGACCAAAGCAAAAAGTAGTACAAAAAAAATGGAGAGTGTGTGTTTGGTCTTGAAAATAAGGGACCCCCACTAAGTTTTGTCGGGGGTAAGAAAACGTTGGAGAAGGGAAATATCACAATCACTATAATCTCTTCGAGGATAAATTTCGTTAATATTATTAAATTTTCTAAGAAGCTATACCATTTTGATTCATAATTAAAAGTTATACACTTTCCCTTAAGTGACTCATGCTATAGTTAGGTTAACTTAATCTTGAATATCTTCATCAATCAAAGTATCTACCTCATCCAATGTCACTAAAAAAAATAATCAGTATTATTTGTGAATTTTTTATTTAAAAAATAAAAATTCGTACGTAAATTCAGTATTACTTATGAATATTATCCACGAATCTAAATTCATAGGAAAAATTTAGCATATCTACGAATACTGTCCACAAATTTGAATCCGTTAATAAATTCAATATTATCTACAAATTATTACCCACGAATCTCTATCCATAAATAAATTTTACATTATCTACAAATTTTACCTACGAATCTATATTTAAAATAAAATTCAATATTATTATTAATAAAAATATTTTTATTAACAATATTAATAATATTGAAAATATAAATATTTTTAAGAATATTAATAATAAACATAATATTAATCATAATAATTATATATGTTCTTGCCGTTTGACTTGTTTGCCAGTTGACTCTAATGACAAGCTCTAGCTCCGTCTGTCTCTTTGCGAATCCGTCCTATCTCTTGTTGCTTACCTGTTGATTGCACTTCGACGATCAATTTAGTACAACGCTTATAAGAATTTAAGAAGTAGCAGGTTTTAGTCTTAGAAACAACGTACCTTAACCTAGGGTCTCAAGCCCCCTTTATAGCTTACCTCTTGTAACAACTTTCCATCATGAGAATCTAATCTTAACTGAAAGCATACTCAACATGAAAATATTTTGTTCAAAGACACACTCTCACGATGCTGCAACATACTAAATCTTTCCTCCAGGGAGTGCATAAAATAATAACAAAATAACCACCAGGGCACCAACTCATTTACCAACATCAGGAGTCCATTCTACTTACGTATGCACCATACTTATGGTGCTACGCTATCTTTCATCATACATGCAACCTAACCTTTACGTGCCCTATAACACATGGGCTTAGGATTAAAAAGAAAAACACTTACTTGACCTAGACCCCATACGCAATAAGCGCACCCCTAGGTCCACAATTACCCTTCGTTAGTTGCCTAAGCCTTACGTATGAAGGATTACCTTAATTATACAAAAACAGGCTTACTCATACAACTCCGGTCCAATTACATGACCCGCTATATTGGCCCAAAAGGTGAGCTGACCTGCCTGTGCCATGTACCAAGATCCGACCACCGAGTGTTGAATTCTGAACGCTCTGGTCCAATATATACATAATATTAAAAATTAAAAATATTATAATAGTATAAATAATTATAAAATCATAATTAATATTGATAAGTAGTAATAATAATAATATATAATAATAATAACTAATATTCCTTCTGCATATTATTAACATTATATAATTAATAATATTAATATAATATTATGAATAATATTAATATTATTTTATTAATAATATTAATGGTATTAATAATAAGAATAGTATTAATAATAATATAATTAATATTAATGATATTGATATTTTTATTAATATTATTTATAATATTAATACTATAATAATATTAATAATATTTAGTAATATTTATAATATTTAGTAATATTAATAATATTTAGTAATATTAATAATATTTAGTAATATTAATATTATTTAGTAATATTATTAATATTTAGTAATATTATTAATATTTAGTAATATTATTAATATTTAGTAATATTATTAAT
>Ga0123342_1009586_pt1 | contig 11520 bp, 11 predicted proteins | sample Turbeawhitnodule_FD_89960 | JGI IMG/M metagenome (GOLD analysis project Ga0123342, IMG submission 89960) | Root nodule microbial communities of legume samples collected from Mexico - Turtle bean Mexico white nodule | ecosystem: Host-associated > Plants > Roots > Nodule | place: Mexico: Nepantla... | reverse complement strand
TGCCACCTTGTTCGAGATGAAATCATTCACAAGCGCCTTCTTCCATCCTATGTGCCCACACATACACAACTAGCTGACCTTTTCACCAAAGCTCTCGGTGCTAAAAAGTTTGGAGCCATCTTGCTCAAGTTGGGCATCCAAGACTTACATGCTCCAAACCGGACAAAATCATTATTAGACTTAATTAGACTTAATTACAGGAATATAATCACTATTAATGAGTCTCTAATTAGACTTAATTATAGGAATATAATCACTATTAATGGGTCTATAATTAGTCTTAATTACAGATGTTATATTAGAAAAAGAATCTGTACGGTTCTAATGCTATGGTTATATATATATATATATATATATATATCATTGCTACAGATGAAAGACAGATTGAATAAAACAGAAAATATTCTTTCAATAAACTCTCAGCCTCATTTATCATCGATTATAGAAATGTCTATCAGAGTCAGAGCCAGGCTTCAGAACAGGGACATCAAAATCTAGAGTAAAAACTGCTAAAAAATTATTCATGTGATTTTTAATGAAAATTCTATTGTTAAAAATGTTTTTGTTTTGAGCAATGTTTTGTGAGAAACATTTATGATCTATATTTGATATTTCAAAAAAAAAAAAATGAAATATAAATATAATGTTAGTTCTGTAAAACTTAAGGAGTGCTGGCATAACATGCAATGAAAGAAACATTTAAAAAAGTGAGGATTAGCCATGTAATATTTACAGTAGATGAGAAGGTGCATTTTTAAAACTAAATATATAAAAAGTAGAAGGCAAGTAGATCCCGCATTATCAGTAAAATAGTTGATCATGCCATGTGGTTCACAAAACGCACTATGAATGTGCGATGCGTAGCCCTTCTTGTTGAGTTTGGTGGAAATTTGATGCGACTTTTCAGGTTAACAGGAAGCACGGCTAAAAGTTTGCTTACGTAAATTAGGCATTTGAGAAGGACAAGCCATAAAATGCATAACATGTGTACCAATCCTTCAAATGCCAACAAGATAAAAGCTACTTCAGTAAGTAAATAAATCAAGATCTCAACAATCTTTTTCAAGATAATGTCTTGGTTTCAGTTTGATGAATGAATAAAAAATTACGAGAATTCTCTGGTCAAAGGATGATCTTACAAATACAACAACACATCAAAGAATAAGGAATGAAAAATAACCCCTTTACATTAGTGCACAAGCATTTGGATTCTCATCACTGAATATCATCATGGCTTCGGTCTCTATGCAACAATCATTTTCAAGCGAGAACTGATACATTACGACAAGTTTATCAGATTCATGAGATTCATCTTTTGCCTCTTCATCCTTGTTAGACACAATCTCCACTCTCTTTCCCGTTTTCTTCTTAAGTTTTTTCATTACTTTCATGGGATCAATCCGACCGGTTACCACCACCCGGTTTTTGTTCATGTCGGTGATGAACTTTTCCACTCCTAACAAAATCAGAGTCATATAATAATCCCAAGAGGGTATACAAAACTAAATAAATCAAGAGATAGAACATGATGTACCTTTACACTTGATGATGGTTTTGGCAACTGTTCTTTCACACTCGTTGCAGTACATTGAAACCTTGTATTCTATAGTTATTAGTGTGTTTGGTTCAACTTTTTTGTTCTTGCCCATGGAATTCAAAACGTAACAGTGTGATGCAAACAGAAAATGAAAAGGATATTGAAAATTATTTTGGGATGGTTATTTATTTTGGTTGACTGCGTTGGACTCAGTTATGACGGTTGATAATTTACTGTTATCATTGTTTCGGACATAGATTTTGAAGTTGCAGTCCGTTTTATATTAATGTTTTTTCTATCACTGTTTTGTCAATTGAGAAAATTAACTAGATGTAATTTTTAAAATAATTATCATAAAAAACAATATCTATGATAATTATTTATTGGAAAATAAATTATTAACATTCATCTAAACCATAAGTCTTCGTTTAAGAGATGAAATCCCTCTAAATGTAATAACAAAAGTCCCATCACATAAAAATAAATTTATTACTTGTAATTGAATTCAATGATTATTAAATGTGATTTACATATTTTGGGCATTTCTTATTTTTTTTAAATTCAAAGTTTGATTCATTTATAGAATTTAATTTATATATAGTCAATTTTTATATATAATTTTTTAAATAATTATTAAAAAAATGAGTTTACCAGGACGGAGATTTAGAGTTGGGTATATTTTGATCCTAACGAAATATTATTCGGTTTAGATTAGTATTAATTCTGAACTGAAATCGAACAATTATGTTTGAGTGGATTGGAATTGTTGTAAAATTCATTTTAAAGTTAAAAAAAGTAAAAAAAAAAATAAAAATCGACCAAATTGAGAACAGTATGAAATTAGTGTTAAATTATTAATAATAACAATCATAATCACGACAATTTAGATGTGCAAAGTAACTGGTTCAAATAGAATAATTTCATCATCAAACTCATTTAGAACAAAACCAATTAAGAAAAAAAAAACTGAATTATTTTAAAAATAGATCAATTTGAACTGAAATGTTTTTTTTTTCTCTTAGCCACTATTTATTTCTGGGTGTGATCATGGAGGAGGGAGGGGCGAGTGAGTGGAGTTTCTGTTTGGATCCGTGTATTTGAAGATGTAGGGTGTGAAACTTTTTTCCTCCTCACAAAACTGGGAAGATTTGGGAGGATTACATGTTACAAAGAAGATACAAATAACATTTTACTTTCGTACCCTTTAAACATTCTGGGCACATGTAAATGGGTTTACACTGTGTTACACTGATGCAGTCCTGCATGAGCCAATGACTTTTATTCTTTATTACATTATTCAATGCTACCAATTGCAGAAGAATCTTGACCAAAAACTGTAGACCCATGAATGTGAAAGTGAACTTTTGTGTTTGCTATAAATGAAATTATTGATAGTTATGTTTGTTGTGCTCTTATGCCCAAAACAAACGAGAGAGAAGCAGTTTGAGCAAGAGAGAGCTCACTGGGTTGAGGAAGGAGAGTTCACTTGTTTTGTCTTCATTTTTTTTTGAATTTTTCAGTTCTATTTTTCTATTTTTGTACATGGTGCAAAATCGATTTTCGATAAAAGTGATTTGGGAGAATGGATTCTGTGATTTTTAAAGGTAGAATGAGAATCAATTTTCCCTTTTGTGAGAAAAAATGCTTGATTCTGTTATGTTTTTTTATTTTTCAATATTGGATTTTGGGTCTCTTGAATCCTCTTGGGTGTGCTTATATGCTTCTCTTCATCACACAATTTCTTCTTCTTTTTTCCGGTGTTTCTTCTTTCTAGTGCTCTTCACCTAAGTTTTTAATTTTTTTTCTAAATATATTTAGAGTTTTTTTTTTTTGTGCGATTACTGTTTTTAATTTTTAAAAATGTATTTACATTTTTTTCTATATATTTACTGTTTTTATTTTTAATAAATATATTTATATTACTTTATATGTGTTTATTGTTTAGTTTATTTTTTGTTTATTTTTTTATGTATGTAGTTACTTTTCTTTATTATTATGTGTTAATATTTTTTGATTTTTCTGAATGTATTTATTTATTTTTATTATGTTTTTATTGGTTTTAAAGTTTTTATTATTATGTTTATTGTGTACTTTTTTATTTTATGATTTTACTGTTTTTATTTTTTATATTATTATGTGTAATGTTTTTAAATATTTTATTATTACGTTTATGTGTTATTTGTTTTTTTATGTGTTTATTATTTTTAATTTTAATAATTATTGTTTAAATTTTTTTTAAGTATTTACTGTTTTGTTTATTTTTTTATGTGTTGATATTTTTAATTGTTATAAATACAATTTTTTATGTGTTTATTGTTTTTAATTTTATAAATTTATTTATATTTTCTTCTTATCATTTGTTTACTGTTTTTATATTTTTTATTATTTTATGTTTACTGTTTAGTTTTTTATTCTATATTTTTATTTCTTTTAGTTTTTATAAATATATATATATATATATATATATATATATATTTTGTTATTATGTCTTTATTGTTTTTATTTTATTTTATTAACAAGATACTGTTTATTTTTTTATACGTTTACTATTTTTAATCTTAATAATGTATTTGCATTTTTACTGTGTTGTTTATTTTTTTTACGTATTTACTATTTTTAATTTTTATAAATATATTTAGACTTTTATTTGTTCTTTTATTATGTGTTTACTGTATTTAAAATTTATAAATGGATTCACACTTTTTTTTCTTTTATTTTATGTATTTACTATTTTTAATTTTTATAAAAAATTATATATATATATATATATATTTATTGTGTAACATCCCTAATTTTACCCATATAAAATAAAATAAAAGTAAAACAAAAAATATCTAATTAACATATGAATATATACAACTATCTCATAATTGTATCTTAAAAAGATATCCCTCTTCATATGAATTTTAATATTTACACAAAAGTTTACAAACAAAACATTCAATATAAAACATTTGTTCCTCTGGATGCTCACTGAGGAGCTCTATCACCTACAACTTCATCTGCTCCCGTGTAAATTAACACGATCATCACAGATTATAAAAAACAAACACAAGACAAAGCACACAGTAAGCTAGCTATTTTTAAAAGTTCAAATATAAAACTTTAAATATCAACATAAACCATCGATATTCACACATTTTCACAAGTTCATCAAGGTTTTATCACGCTCATCATCCACATTACTCCTGCCATATTTCTATTGAATCGCATACTCAGACACTTGACTCTACTTCCGGAAGACTCGTGTATTGAAATTTGCATTCAGAGACTTGCACCTGTCATACGCACAGTCATGCGCATAATAATCTCAATATCTCATCATCTCATCATCTTATATGACAGGGTAAATCCATTTGATCTGCTCTGATTAGTTCTTTCAAACCTCAGACTCAGCCAAATGAACCTCCTTCGACTCTCACCATCAGAATAACTTCTATGTGATTCCATTATATCAATAGAGTCAGGATCATCTCATTCACAAGACACTCACAAATCAATACACCCTAATAACAATCTCAACACGATATTTCCTTTCCTGAAAATACTATGTCTTGATCACACTTTCACCTCATTACATACATCATCTAACACATCAATGCACCATTCAATCACATCATATTTTAAACTTTCTAAACAATCCAAATATATCTCAAATTCACTTAAATACGTAACTAAGTTCCAAATATATACTCTCTAAATCATTAATCATCTAAAATCAAACAACCACTTCTCATCAAACATCTAAATTAAGTAATTCAACAAAACATTCTAAAACAGTTCAATTCAATATTATCATTCAAACACTTTCAATTCTCAATCACAAACACCTTCAACAACTTATTCACCTTAAAATCAATATAAAATATTCAAAATCAACTATTTCAGTCAATATATTACTTTACTCTTCAAAAGAGACAATCCTGCAAGCAAAAACAATTGGAATTGGTGACCATGTCACTCCCACATCCAGAATCTTCTAACCTGGGGTTTTATTGAAAAGAATAAGACTAGCTTCCCTTACCTGAACTTTAGCAGATGCTCACTAAGAGCTCCAAATCTACCAAAAGCTTAAAGGTAATTAACTTGCACCACAAATTCCTAATCAAAATCCAACTATATAAGTAGGACCTTGAGTTAACATAGATTAACCTTGAAGCTAAAAGAATCATATGCAAAGCATAGAAGAGACAAACCTAATAAGATAAAAAATTAACTCAAAGGAAAATGAGCCAAGAATGAACTTACTCTATCTGAGATTTTGATCGGGAAATCTTGTACAGTTCATTGCCAGGAGTCCAATGACAGACTCCGATCGTCAAACTGATAAGCAAGGAGGTTAGAATCTCATAACGAAGGGGAATGAAAGGAAAAATGGACAAAAATGAACTTACCCTATCAGGTATTCTGATCGGGTAGTCTTATAGTCTTCGCTGCCAGGAGTCTAATAGCGTACTCCGATCGTCAAAATGATGAGCGAGGATGTTAGAATCTTAGAGAGAAAGGACAGGAAAGGGAAAAGAAAACTTCTAGAGAGATGATGGTTCTTTTAAAATGAAACCTGAATAACTGAATACTGAGGGAGGAAAAAAAAGGTTCGACGCCTTGTCTAGGCTGTCAGTCAGAAAGAGAAAGAGCTACCAACGATAAGTCATACAGATATGGCTGAGGCACCCCAATGTGTCAGAAATTGAATGCTTTGTAGTAGTCGAGGCCAAAACTGGCAACTGGATGACCCCCATCATCCAGTACCTTGAGGACAACACATACAAGCCAGAGGAAGAAAAATCTATGAAGCAAAAGTGTGCTCGGTACACCTTGATTAATGAAGATTTATACCGAAGAGGCTACTCAGCCACCCTACTCAAATGCATCACCAGCAAGCAGGCCGAGTACGTCCTGACCGAGATCCACGAAGGAGTCTGCGAACACCATTCAGGGGCAAGGATGATGGCCTCCAAAGTCCTGAGAGCAGGCTATTATTGGCCGACTGTCTAGGGCGACCGTGCCGAGTACGTGAAAAAATGCACCAAATGTCAAAAATTCGGCCCCCTCCACCATACTAAGCCAGAAGAGTTGCATAGTGTCATCTCTCCATGGCCATTCGCCATCTGGGGTATGGACATTATCGGTCCCTTCGCACCAAGAAAAGGGCAGACCAAGTTCCTCCTAGTGGGAGTCGACTACTTTACCAAATGGATTGAGGCCGAGCCACTTGCATCCATCTCGACCAAAAATGTTCAAAATTTCGTTTGGAGAAACATCATGTGTCGATTCAGCGTTCCCAACATCATAATAGCTGATAACGACTGACAATTCATTAACCGAGGACTTCAGTCCTTTTATGACGACCTCGACATCAAGTCAATCACGACCTCAGTCGAGCACCCACAAACCAATGGTTGTTCCTGCCGGTTGACTCGAGGGCCTTCGTACGTCTCACGATACTCCCACGCCCGATTCTCTGTGCCTTCCTTCGTGCCTTTCTTTCGATCAAACACCTGAAATCACAAAGACAAAGGGCTCCCTAAAGGCCGTTTGCACTCCGACGCTCAAGTCAGTGTAGGGTTAGGAAAACCAAAGTAAGCTGTAAAAAGCTCCTGTGTAATCTCTGTGTGTGAAGCGGCGCAAGTGAATAGCGTACCTTACTAGGTTTGTTACAACCCTTTATATAGTCCAGGGTTTCTACTGTTTCCACTACCCAAAATAGGCTTTCTGAGGGTGGGCCCTAACGCCGCTTTTACCCACTCTTAGGGCAACCTAGTGCGTAGGGCTCCCTAACTAGAGTGCGACATCAAACGGGACAACCACCTAAGTGTCAACTCGTGCACCTAATCTCTGGGATCGCCCGTCCTGGGAGTGCCCTAGTCGTTCACGTGCCATGCATGCAACTCACCCTTGGGACGTGACCCTCTCAGGTCGTATCTTTTCCAGTGGCTCTTTACTTGTATTACGCCTGAACGCGTCATCCACACCACACACATGGACTCTCATGACCTAGGCTTCTCCCTAATTGATAACTGGTCTGTGGTCTGGGATCCACCTCTCGTGACCCAACTCTGCTGTTCGAGTCACCGATGTACTTCAATCAAAATTCGAGAATATACTTCAATCAAAATTTACCGGGTGACCTCATTAAAAAACCCTTATAAGGGAAAAAAAGCGTCCCCTAAGAACAATGTACAATGTTACTGTTCAACTGAAATAAAACTTGAGGTTGGTCGCGTTCCATGTATGAGGAATCGCGCTTCCCTCCAGCGTCTCAAGCCTGTATGCTCCATTCCCCAGGGCCTCTGTCACTCTGGAAGGTCCAGTCCACTTGGGGGATAACTTGTTCTCCAACTGATATGGGTGGGCCTTCCGCATCACCAAGTCGACGACCTGGAACTGGCGAGGTTTCACCTTCGGGTTGTACTTGTACTCCACCCTTCTCTCCAACGCTTCAGCTGCTGGTTCGGGTCGCCTCTCACGGGCTACTATCTCCGATGGGGCGACCCCTTCTTCACTCTGTGCCCTGGTGGTAACCATGAACACCCCTCTCTTCATCTTGAGGTTGTTCTCATAACACCTCTTAGCCTCCTTCGGATCTAACTTGATGGTAATCACCTTTCCCCCCAAGTCAGGCAGCTTCATCTTCATGTGCCTCGTCGATGATACCGCCCTCAGCCTGTTCAGCGTAGGTCTACCTACCAGTACGTTATAAGCGGAGGGGGCGTTGACGACGAGGTACCTGATGTTCTCCATACGGGATACGGTACCGTCTGTGAAGGCAGTCCTTAGCTCCAAGTGCCCACGCACCTCCACCTGGTCTCCCGCGAAACCGTACAGGCAGCCAGTATAAGGCCTTAGCAGGTCGGGGGACAACTGCAGCTTGTTGAAAGTCGTCCAGAACATCACGTCTACCGAGCTTCCTTGATCCACCAGTACACGATGTACCTTCCTCCCAACGGTTACTACTGAGACACCATCGGGTCATCGTCGTGTGGGACGACGTCTCGGAGGTCGGCCTTGGTGAAGACGAGGTCGACATCGAGGGCGTCATCTGCCTCTTGCGCTTCTACGGACATCACTACTCGTGCATATCTCTTCCGCTGAGAAGCGGTGCACCCTCCTCCTGAAAAACCTCCCGAAATGGTGTGGACTTCACCGTGCACGGGGATTTCATGCCCCTGGTCGCCCCCTGTCACCACCACGTCCGCAACATCTTGTGTTTTCTGCAAGTAATCCCTCAAGAGGCCGTTCTTCACCAACTCGACTAGCTGGTGACCTAGCGCCAAACAGTTGCGTGTGGGGTGGCCGAACGCTTGGTGGAACTCACACCAGGCGTTCTTGTTGGTCTTGGCAGGTATCTTCAGTCTCTCTGCTATGTTGGGGATAGCGATGAGGTCCTTTAATTCTACTATGAAGTCGTGCCTTGGTGGCACATTTTCTCTTGCATGCCCCCTGGTTTGGGGCTTCATGGGTTGGTAGGGCTGCTGCTTCGCCGGGGTCTTCTTCTATATCGTTGCCTCATGTACCCTTAGGGTTGAGTTCGACCTGGTGCGCATGGGCGCGTGGGAACAATGCACGTGCGCTTCTCATGGACTTCTCCCTCCGCAACAATGTGAGCCACCGCTCGACGCTTTATCTCACCAAAGGTTTTGGGGCGGTTGTTGATGAGTGATTCGCTGAAAGGCCCAAACACGATGCCCTTTCTGAACGCGTGCACTATCATTATTTCTTCCTTGATGTTTAGCCTCACCACCTGTGCTTCAAAGCGGTTGAGGAATTCTTTCAGGGACTCTCCCTAATATTGTCTTACGTCAAAGAGATCGTAGGAGACAGGTGGGGGAGCCTGATTCGCGATGTACTGCTCTCTGAACAGCTTAGTGAGTTGTGGGAACGACGTCATGTGGCCATCAGGGAGGCTGATGAACCAATCCATCGCTGTTCCCACCAATGTGCTCATGAACAACTTGCATCGCACTGCGTCAGAACCCCCAATCAGCATCATCTGTGTATGGAAGGTTGTGAGGTGAACCTCTAGATCCTCTACCCCCGTGAAGGTGGCTTTGAGCCCCACACACGTGGCTGATATCACGACATCCATGATTGCTTGCAAGAATGGCACTGGGAATTCCCTGGGTGGCATCGCAAGCTTTTGATCTTCCACCTCACGTTCCCGTGCCTGATTGCGCAGGTCCCTGCGCAACTCCTCATTGACTCTCTGCAATTCTTCATTTCTCAACAACGACGCAGCCAGATCAGTCTGGATGCGTTCTTGATCCGCTCTTGACGCCGCCACCGTCTCTTAGAGAGCCTGCATCGTTTCCATGATCTGATGTAGGGTGAGGCTTTCTGCTCCATTCGGTGCAACAGATCCTTGCCTTGTGTTTCTCATCTTTCTTGATCTTTTCTTCTTGATCTTGCGAGTGAGACAATATTTTAAATCGGGCCCCACGGTGGGCAAACAAGGTTGTTCCTACCAGTTGACTCGAGGGCCTTCGTACGTCTCACGATACTCCCACGCTCAGTTCTCTGTGCCTTCGTTCATGCCTTTCTTTCGATCAAACACCTGAAATCACAAAGACAAAGGGCGCTCTAGAGGCAATTTGCACTCCGACGCTCAAGTTAGTGTAGGGCTAGGAAAACCAAAGTAAGTTGTAAAAAGCTCTTGTGTAATCTGTGTGTGTGAAGCGGCGCAAGTGAATAACGTACCTTACTAGGTTTGTTACTACCCTTTATATAGTCCAGGGTTTCCACTGTTTCCACTACCCAAAATAGGCTTTCTGAGGGTGGGCCCTAGCGCCGCTATTACCCACTCTTAGGGCAACCTAATGCGTAGGGCTCCCTAACTGGAGTGCGACCTCTGACGGGACGACCACCTGAGTGCCAACTCGTACGCCCTAGCCGTTCACGTGCCATGCATGCAACTCACCCCTGGGACGTGACCCTCTCAGGTCGTATCTTTTCCAGTGGCTCTTTACTTGTGTTACGCCTGAACGCGTCATCCACACCACACGCATGGACTCTCGTGACCTAGGCTTCTCACTAACTGATAACTGTTGTGTGGTCTGGGATCCACCTCTCGTGGCCCAACTTTGTTGTTCGAGTCACCGATGTCCGACCTCTCTACACTGCCGGGTGACACATCGGCACATCCTGGTGATCGATGTCTGACCACTTTTACTAAACGACGCCCCATCATTACGTGACCCCATCGATACTAGTGGTCAAACGACGCCCGAGGACTGATCGATACAAAGGTCATACTAAACGAGCTGAAGAAACGCCTCGGCAAAGCAAAAGGCCGATGGACAATAGAGCTGATAGAAGTACTTTGGGCGTACAGATTCACCCCCCAAAACAACCACGCAGAAAATGCCATACAACTTGACATACAGGACCGAGGCCATGATTTCGGTCGAAGTGGGTGAGCCTGTTGAACCTAATGGTGTTCAAGCTTTGAAGAATCCAAAACCCTTTGAAGGATGTTGAAAGGTTGTGCTTGCTGTTGCTGAGTTGTCTTAGATAGGATCTGGGGTAGTTTGAGTTTTGTAATTGACCCTTGATCGAATCCAAAGCATAGGCATTCTCAATCTTTTTAAAAGAAAAGTGTTTTTCAAACTAATAGAAAAAACCCGATTGTTTTGTCGAAACAACCGATTGTTTTATACTTAGGTGTTTCTAGAAAAGATTGAAAACTGTTTTTCAAATGGTTGAGTTGTTAAAACCAAAACAACCGATTGATTCGAGGAAACAACCGATTGTTTGTTTGGGTACCATAACAGAAAAGTGGTTTTTGCTTTGACCGAGCATTAAATGTTTTAACTGTTTACGCTCCAGTCTTTAATGCTTTGACCAATCTTTAAATGTAATGAATAAGTTTGTTAAGATTTGATAACAAACAATATCTTTGAATATATTCAGAAAAACAGATTTGAGTAATAACAATTTTAACACAAGTTTTTGAGTTTTTCAAAGAGTTGAGATTGCTTAGAGAT
>Ga0123342_1009585_pt1 | contig 11521 bp, 6 predicted proteins | sample Turbeawhitnodule_FD_89960 | JGI IMG/M metagenome (GOLD analysis project Ga0123342, IMG submission 89960) | Root nodule microbial communities of legume samples collected from Mexico - Turtle bean Mexico white nodule | ecosystem: Host-associated > Plants > Roots > Nodule | place: Mexico: Nepantla... | reverse complement strand
CTCCGAGGCGGCGACGGCGCATCCCGGCGGTGGCGGCAGCGGAGCCGCGCGGAGCCATCACGCCCGGTCGCGTGGTGGCCGCGGACGCTGTTGATTGAGATTGCGATGCGCCTCTCGCCATGTTGAAGAAATGTGAAGATCACGTGGGAAGAGTGGTATCGGAGAAAGAACAGATCAATGGAGATTTGTGAGCGATCGTTAGAAGCATAGAATTATTACGTTGCCCAAAAAATAACATAAAAAATTAGTATTATTTAAATATCACTGGCTTCATTTATCCACTTGTTAATTAATATATTAATAGTAATAAGATGAGATTTATTTAAGGATCAGAAATAGGATCACCACCTGCATAAATTTACAATGAATCTTAATCTCGCACATTCAAGTTATAAATAGACGTAGAAGATATTTCTATAGATATTAATTGAAACTAGTTTTTTTTAGATTCCTTATTTTTGACAAGTGCAAGACCAAAATTACTAGTTATTATCAATTTCTTAAATAGGTACATTCTTACTAGTATTTTTATGTGAATATTATCAACTCTCATTCTTTTATTAAAGAGGTAAAATTTCACAAGATAACTAATAAATTAAATAATTTTATTTTAAAATATTAAAATAGATAAATTGTGAGAACTTTACATCATTTTATTATAAAAAAGTTGTACTAATTTTAATTTTAACTCAATCTCATAAAACTAACGTATGAGTGGTCCGGTTTGATAGTAAATGACCTGATAAGGCCAACAAACACTCGCTAGGGGATAGACTCAAAATGACTCTGATATCATATTCGAAGTGAACTTTGAACCTAACTCAACTCCATAAAACCGGCTCATGAGTGAGATTTACATCTACTTATATAAAATGAAATATTTTCATTTCTAATCCATGTGGTATCTACAACAAACTTACCCAAAATCGTTTATTATTGCATTAATGGTCAGTTTACATCACGTTAGTATTCCTATTTTATAGCTTCCAATAATTGTAATTTTATTATATATATTATTGAAATAAATCAAAATGATTAAAACGAATTCACCAGTTACCATTACATTAAATTAGTTTTTATAACTTTTCTCTTCTATTATTTATTCAATTAGTTCCTACACATAGAACCGGCTCACTCGAGATTTGCATAAAATGTAGATATATCTACAACTAACAAAGATACCCAAAACCAAAGACACATAAGACAAAATCCTGCATGAACACCTAATACTACCTAGACTGCTTAAAGGAAGGAAACCTGACTAAAAGAAGGAGAGAAAAACAGATTTAGATCCCCACTACCGATCCAGAACAAGACACGGTTTACAATGTGTTATGCACGCATCTTTTATATATAAGAAGATAAAGTTGTATATATATTGGTTTAAGAATTTATGTTATAATCCATTTACAGAGACGCAACACCTTGAATAAATCCAATAAGATGAATATGGTGGTGGGTGACTACGGAGCAGTGGTAGGTCTTTTATCAAAGGAGAATTCCCTGGTGTTTGCAGCAGGAACAATCTCATGGTGGGTTGTGTTAGTGGTGGGGTCATTGGTGTGACCCATTTCCATTTCGTGGTGCGAGTAGGAAGGAGAAGGGGATTCAACGTCCCAGGGCTGGGTGTGGTCGCCGTCGACGTTCGAACGTCGTGGAGAGGTGGGGAAGCTGTCAATTTCAGAACGGTAGTAGCGCAAGAGGTGCACTGGGGACATGTTGTGGCTCGGGGTTGTGGGTCTGCTCGACATCGGTGTCACCGACAACGACAAGGGTCCCACACGGTTCTGTCTTATCTGCTTCTTCGCGGTCTGGTGCCAGTTCCGCAGTGCCTCAGCAACTCTTTCGTTGAATATCGTTGGCTTCATTGTTGAACCCATCTGTTATATATTAATTGTCGTTAATAATTCTAACCTTTTCTACTCGAGAAGAAGCATAGGGAGGAATAAGATTTTATTGCTACCTGTGTAACTAGGGCATAGAGAGGAAGAGTAACGTAGCTGCACAGGATTTGAATAAGAACCCTGATAAACCCGATTAAACCATCATTAAGTTATAATTAACATTTTAATGCAAGATCAAGATTTGTAGTTTGAGTTAAGATGAATGGTGAGATGATACCAACCCCATTGTGATTCTGATCACTACATCCTCTGTATGTGCGTGGAAACAAGATTTAATCCCAAATTGAAGCTGTGATTGAAATAAATTAATCAATTAAATCAAACAAGTTCCTAATATCAAGGATAAATAAAAATCATGAAATGAAATATAAACCAAGCTAGTTTCATTCAGCAAGAGAGAAAAAAATTATATATATTAGGTTTTTTTTAGGGAATATATTGTAAGCTATATATTGATCTCATAACTCAATTTATAATAAGTTTGATAATTTTCTAATGATTATTTAGTTTTGATCGATTAATGGGGTAAATTTTTGTTTGTAAATAATCATTAAACTTACCACAGACCAGGAGAAGAAAGCAAGCTGAAAAGCATTCTGTTTGGATGAAAAGAGAGACAAGAAAAGGTCAACTCATAATAAGAAACAGTCAACTGATCATAATATATAAATGAATTAATATATAATAAAAAGAAGTGAATTAGTTAAGCAGTCATGTTTATTATCTGATATACACGTTATTAATGATTTAATTATTATTAATTGAGAAACACAAGTACCTGAAAGAGCACAAAGTTAATAAGGTAAAGAATAAGACCAGGTTTGTTAAACCAGAACAAATAATCTCCTGGTTGAACCAGTGGCACTCCCTTCAGAATCTCTCCTCTTTGTTGAATTCTTAGACCCATCTCAGTTATGATCACTTGCAACTTGGTTCCAACTAACAGAATGATCTACGTTTTATGCACATTAGAAGGTTAAAATTATGGATATATATCAGCATCCATGATTTGGACCAAAATAATGAAAGTAGGAGTTGCATGTGCTCACAATCAAAGGAATGAATGGCAGCCACAGATAAGAGTACGAGCCTGTCCATGCAGATACAATATTATAGTAAATATAAATGAATAATTATCATAATAATGAGTTCTTAAACCAAAAGAATAAGTCAAATACGTCGGTAGCACGTTAATCAGAAGGTTAAGCACGTAGTTGCTTAATTACCATGAGTGTTCAAGAGGAGAAACAGCACCGCGAACAACCAGAATGGAGGACTGAAATAGTTTAAACACTTAAATCATAATATATATAAGTGTAAATCAAAATATTGTTTAATTTCTAATAACTCAAATTCTTGTACTATATATATATCAAACTTTATAGATCAAATAAAATGGACAACGTTTTATATCTATTAAACCCTTCTTAACTTTTCCATATTAATCTTAAACATCAATAAAAATAAAACAGCAAAAAAGACAAGAGACCTAGTAGTGTACAAAACCTGATTCCAACAACGACTTTGAAATCCTCATCCAGTGATCGTTTTATGTATTTCCGAAAATCAAATTTGGAGTGACTTTGAGGAGCCAAATGTGCCTGACATCAAAGTAAAATTCCAAGTCATTTATTACCAAAAATGTAATCCATAAGCATGCCAAGTTCCAAGGGTAAATAGAGTTTTTCTAGCTTCACTTCAAAATTATTGTACTTAGTGCACACAAATTTTAAACATTTAATTTTTATTTTTATTACTACCTCCTCCCTCTCAATTTATCTGAAGTTAAAGATTTGTACATATACATTAAGAAAAATAATAAATATTTTTTTATATAATTTTATTAAAATTATATCCACATAAACTAATATATATTAAAGGAAAAGTAAAGTAATTCTGATAACATATTCATTTATATGATAATTTTTTTGAAAATATAATAATTAATAGTACATTTTAAAATGAGTTTGAATTAAATTAGAAAGATTAAAACTGCTGATAGTCATTTCCTTCATGAGGGAATATAAGAAGAGTTGATAAAATAAAAGAAAAGTGATAGAAAGGAAAGAAGTAACATAAGAGACACCTAATTCAATATTTCATTCAATAATTGGGAGTCATTTAAAAAAAATGTAGAATGATTTGAAATTGTTGAAATGAATTTGAAATATATATTTTCTAGGAAAGCTCAGAAAAGAAAAAGCAAAATAGTAGCGTAATTGGGTGTTTGGATTAAAGAAAATGGGAAGTGAAACTACCAAGAAGGAGGGATTTGATTACCATGATAAATCCATGTCTTAAGGTCAAGTAATCCACTTTAGGAACTGATCGCACAAATTGCCTAAAGAAACAAACCTGAAAATCATCCAAAGTTCAGTTAAATAATGAATAATGAAGACAAATTAAACCCTAACTATGGTGTAGAGGCAAAGTGGTCCTAACACTTCACATAAAGAAAAGGTCCTATTCAGGTAGTCATGAACAAGGACCACTACAAAGTCTGAATCCGTGTTCTTATGTCAATGAATGCTTCTTTTATCCAATTTTATGGAACTTTTTTTCCAAACCCTTATGAATACTCAGTAAATAGTCTTCTCTATATGCAGAAAGTGTGTGTGTATATGCATGTGAAAATGCAGTGATCTTTCACATTATATAGTTTCTGAGATTCTGTCAATCATTTTGGTATCTGCCTTCATTGAGTTCCATATTTATAAAGTCCTCATTTACTTTAATGCCATCACAAAATGAAGTGAAAATGAAATAAATTGCTGTGTACAAAGTCAGAGAGTTCATAAATAAGTTTAGAAACAAAATTAAAATATATTAATGAGTAGGGCTAAAATTCAGCTTGCATTAAGTTTTAAAAATAAATATATTTGGCTTACAATCCACATGAGAACAGGGTTTTTGGTCCAGAAACTCAAATGCCTTCTTCCAAACGATGTTTCTCTCGCAAATCTAAATCGTTCAGGATCTGTAACATCACACAATGTGAACAATAATTTTGTGTTTTATGTTACACACAATTGATAGAGAGAGTAAATTCTTATGCATGTGTGAATCTATGAATATAGAAAAAAATTTCATGCAGAAAAGAACTATTAACCGTGTGAAAATTGGTACTCTGGTGTCTTGGTTTCCTCTTCCCATCGTTTCCACCTCTTCATCTATATATTGAGATGCAATCTAAACAAGTAAGTCATAATTATATTTTGGCAAAATAAAATTGAAATTATTTTTAAAAAATTGTCTTTAATTTTACCTTTGCTCTTCCCAGAGCCATGGTGAGAATGCAGTAAAGGACATGAAAAACAGTTAGCACAAAGATAAATATATGGAGTTGATGGATTCCCTCCGATGACACAAACGGGACTTTACCCTGAAACATTTTGCATGATCAAAGAAGAACATTACATAAAATAAATATATTATGTATATCAACAGACAAAATATTTATGTGGAGATTTGATATAGTACAAATTTTACCTTATAAATGAATTTTATTTTATATAAGATTGAGTTAACCTAAAGTATTCTTATATATTATATAGCTATTAAACTCTTCTACCATTGCATATGTACTTATATTCTTATATTTTCTTAGTCACTTTCATTTCCTTTTCTTTTTTAATTTCTCTTTCCGTGCAAGTATTGGCATCCATAGAAACTTCAACTTTTCAACTCTTAATAATATTCCAGTCTTTTTCCAAATAAAATAGTCAGTAGATGATGAAAATAAATTAAGACAGCAATTTTTTTAAAAAAAGAAAATGAAAGATTCAGATTTGCATGACGTGTTGTATCATTTTTCTAGTTTTGTATTATTAATACTTGTCACTCAGAAAGGAAAAAAATTCTTTGTTAATTGGACAATATTTGTGGTGGAGATTTTGATTGTATCAGATATTAGCATTTGATCCTTCCTTCCTATACATGAAGACTTTTAACATATTGGCCCCCCAAGACATTATATTTCCTCTGACTTGAGTGACACAACAATAGAAGAAATACACAACCATAATACGTATCACTGTCGTATATTTTAATACAGAAACGACTTCTTCAAAAACAATTAAGAAACCTTGACATAATTGAGTTGACATAACTGTCTTTAATTGTTTTTCTGTCCTATATTACAAGCCTTAGCCATTTTTTTTTTTTTTTTAAAAAAGTACATTAAATATTCTTATTGTTACTTTTTTAATTAATTATCTATTATTCCACTTATCTCTAATATAAATTTATTTTACAGAAAACCGAATTAATTATAAGTCTATATTAATAACGTAATATCGTAATAAAAAATTATAAATATAAAAAGCTATAACATGTGTATTTATCATTATATCACAGTAAAACGTTTCTATCAGTATAGATTTAATGTCTACACTAACCATTTATTTTTTGTTAAGAAAAAGTCTTTACCTTATTTTATTTTACTGATTTGGAAAGATAGAAAAGTAAATAAAATATCCTCTTCGATCATATGACTCAACAACTGGTATCACTTTCAATCTCTATTATACTGTTTGTCAAAAGAGAACAATTTTCTTAACATGTTACTAAAAGTCATGAATCTCATGTTAAAAAAAGTGTATGACAGAAGTGTATACCAGAAGTAAATCATAACTACTGTGTGCATAGCTATAAAACTAGACTAGAGAAAAATTGTGAAGCAAAATATGGTAGAAATTGCATACAGTGTGAGAACTGAGAAGAATGACAAAATCCTACCAACCTCGCCACACTTGTCACTTCCTCCTCCCGCCAAAACACGGCGTGGATTTACATCGTTTGAACCATGGAACGCCGCTAACAACCTGCGGCTGTTGGTTCCCTGTCCTGATTCTTCACTATGCGTGTCGTCGGCGCTACAAGGGTGCCATGTCGATGCAATTTTTTCTGATATGCATATTCTTGATACCAGACCTTGTCCTACCGTTAAAAGCAACGACAAGAACCCCAATAACATAAGCTCTGCAACAACCCAACAACTGCTTGATTAATTAAAATTAATCACAGTTTTCATTTTTTAAGTAATGATTAAGATTTTCCTATTGTTAATAGTGTAAACCTGATTTGATCTTTTCGAGTGACTCGTACAGCGCTCTTTTGCGCTTCTTCTTCAACCACTGCTTGCATGCACGTATGATTAATGATCAATATATATGTAACCTCACAGATTAACATAGAAATGAGTATGTGAAAGAAAAAACGGTTGAACAAGTTATTTTGTACAACAATGGAGTGTTGGAGTACAAAATGAAAATAGTTTATACCTGTCCTATGAGGTGGATGATGTGTTCGATGATTATAGATATAAAGATCAGAACAAAACAGACAGTGGAGACGGCCCATGTGGGTGTTTCCTCCAAGTTTCTTCCTCCGCCACCTGCCATGGATATTAGTTCTTCTTTGGAATGTTGGGTTTTTTTGTTTCAATGGTTGGTGATGAAAAGGTGAAGGTGGAGGATGAGGAAAAGTTATGCAAAAAAAGAATGAAGAGAAGAGTTTTAAAGAGAAAGGATGGGAGTTATGAAACTGTGTTGAAGTTGTGTTAATGATTGAAGTGTGGTTTTGGGAGAAAAAATATGGTGTGTAAAAGAGAAAGAAGAGAATTTATGCATAAGAGCTTTCTACTTGTCTTTTCATATCAAAACAACAATAACTAAGGGTCTTGCCCTTGACTTTGACGTTTAAATTTTTGTTTAGATTTATGTATATGAGAAAAGAGCAAACCACTAAAAAAAAACCTACATATAGTCACAGAATGTCTCTAATTTTAAATTACATTTTGTACCATATAGGACCCACATCGGACTCATGCGATTGTCTTATATGACCGAAACCATCTCAGCCTAATATGTAATCGATGACATGTCGAAATTTAGAACAATTTTTAAATCAAGTATAATATTAATTAACGTCTAATTAAGTAATAATTTTAAATTTAATCAATCATAATAAATTGATTGTATATTTTCATTAACACAGATTAAAGACCTTGTTTATATTAATGGAGATCATCCGCTTAAAGGAGCTGGAAAACTCTATCGATAGATTGATACTGGAATAAGTAAGGTTACATTCTATAACATTTTTATTTTTCAAATTACCTTAAAATTGACTTGAAACGTTGGATTTTTTTTCTTTTTACAGGTAGACACACATCTTCCTAGGATAAGAGACTTACTTATCATGTCTTGAACAAAACAATTTGACAACATAAGGATAGAAGATTTGATAAGGAAATAGGAAGGTTTAATAACTCTTTACTAGCAAAATGGAAATGGAAAAAATGGACTAAAATAAAAGTAGAATAAAAGGTAAATGGAAAGAAGTTTTAATATAACAATATTAAACACGGATGAACATAGTAAAATTATACCTCTCAATCAGAAATTTTGGTGGTGACTAGACTTAAAAAAAATAGTAGAATACGATATTAATGGATGAACATATATTTATTCTCACTCAATAGCTTTAATGATGGATTATTAGACTATAATAAATAAATTTATTGTTTTAATTTAGATTCATATAATTGGGTTTATTTGGGCTTTAATTATTATTATTGTTAATTTTGTGTTTTTAGAGTAAATTATTCGGAGGAAACATAATGGGTCAAATATGCAAAAGACCCCAAGTTGCTTCCGAACAAATTATGAGGAGAAGAAAGAGAAAATAAAATATACAATATCTCAGAAACAGAATTGTAAGCAAATCTTTGCAAAATACAAGAATTCTGGAAAGATGGAAACTTTTAACAAAATATAAACTATAATATTTTCCCACGATCCTTGAGCAGAAAAGCCTATAAAAGGACACAAACATCAAGGAGAAAGAGGGAGCTTCATAGGATTTTTTTAGTTTCTTTTTTTCTTTGTACTTTTTTTGTTTTGCCTCCTTATGGAAGGCTAAACCTTTTTTTGTTGATTCCTTTGTAATTTTCCATTGAGTTCTGATGTTTTGTTCAATAAAAGTTTCAATTTTTAACTCGTGTATAACAGTTGTTTTTATTGTCTAATCTTCTGGAAAAACTAGTTTTTGTGAGAGGTTGTACTTGAACGCATGATTGAGAGTATTCCTTATCTTAAACTTAGGTTTCTTAGTTAGTTCGCATTGTTCTAATTAATTTCTTGGACGCATGATTTAAGAGAGAGAAAGTAAGCATTCTCATGCAGTATACACATGGAACAAAGTGGGTATTGATTAAACCAGTAGACTTATGTTTTACTGGTGAGTTTCAGTTGAATTAGATTGACGCATGTTCGATATGGTTTAGCTCGGTTGGAGGATTGAGAAAAGATTAATCTTTAAGAATGTAAAATCAAAAAAGATTATCAGATAAGTTACAATTATTAATTAATCATATAAGTGAAATCTTCGAATTTAAAATTAGTAGCCATACATTTAAAATAAAATGTTTTATATATTAATTTTAATATATTAAATTAAAGATATTGGTTAACCATCCCAAAATTTAGAAATATTTATATAATTATTTTTAATATATATATATATATATATATATATACTAAAAGTATTAATTTTAAATTTTAGAATAAAAATAAATTTGAACTATTGAAAACATATTTAAAATGAAATAATAATAGAAAACTGACTTAATTGTTTTACATTAAATGTGTATGACTTTTAAGTTTAATGAATAGTAACATTTTATGAGAAATTACTCTCTATTAAGATTTAGGCAATATTTGACTTCTTAACTTTTTGGTTTTGCTTCCATGGGTGGAGGAGAAGTGGGGACAAATATATTTTTCAAAAAGCTCTTAAAAATTAAGTAACTTGTTTATTAATAAAAAGAAAAGAAAAATGCCTTAAAAGTCAAAGTGAATAACTTTTAGAGGAAAAAAGTGCTTCTCGCAAGACGCTCACGGAATTGTAGTATTTTATCACATTGCCAACTGTCATTGAACTGTAAAATAGTTTGTTGGAATTTGTGATGAACAACAAATTATGATTAAATATAACGGTTTGTCACAAAAAAATTCTTTATAATTGACTCATTATCCACGAGTTACCAAACAGGAATAAATTATTGTAAAGTAACCTTTTGTAGTTGTAGTTCGTCATATCTCCAATCATTGAAATAATTTTCAATTACTTCAAATTATTTATTTCTTTTGTCCAACAAATTATATCTTGCAATGTGTATCTTGTCACTTCCATTATATTTGAATTAATAAATATGTCAATTATAATATATATTAAAATTAAATATAATTTGTTCTTGAAGTGCTTACTCTGATGCGAGAATAATCAACTTTCCTTCAAATCTTTAACTGTTGTTCTCTAAAATTTTACTAAAACTCGATTTTTCAATATTTAGGTTTACTAGATTTTACTTAACGAGTTCACGATCTAATAAAAAAAAATGATATATTTGTAATGATTTTTCGACGATTAAGTTTGTTTTAGTATTAAATGTGTGATAAATGAAATTCATTTACTTATTCATTACATCTCATAATTATACTACTAGATATTGGACTTTACTAATTTTATTGAACTTTTTATTTATGGTATTTTTATTATACTAGACTAAATCCTTATCCTTGTATATTTATCATTAATTAACCAGTAATTCATATTTAACCTTATTACATTAATTTTAAATCATTTTTATCAATACCACAAAAATTGCCTTGATCAACATTTGACTAAGACAAGACAAGACGTTACATTAAGTTAAATAAATTAATAACGAATATATTAACATTAATTTTAATCGTAACAATTAATAATTCATTGTTATTTCTAAATAATAAGTAGGTTTAATTACCTTTTTCGTCCCTATAGCCAATAGTAAAGTGGTTTTTAAAAAATTCAATTTGGTCCCTAAGTTTTTTAAAATGTATTTAAAATGGTCATTTATGTTAAATATCACGCGTTACGTGGTGCTTATGTGGCAGACACGTGTAAGTTACGTGGATTGTGCTTACATTACTTTGGTGAATACTGAATTAGGGTTTAGGTTATTCAAATTGAGAATTTCGAATTTCTGATTTAGGGTTTCTGATACGAGGATTGCTCCCCTGGTTGGATTCTGTGGTGCGTTTCCCTGCTTCGATTCCATTCGGAGGTGTGCTCCCCTCATTCGATTCTGTGGTGCGATCGTGAGTTACAATGGTGAGCTGCGTTCCCATGGTCAATTTGGAGGAGCGATTATGTGGTGCGGTCCAGAAGTGGTGAAGGGGCAGCGATTGCGACATTTTCAAGACCCAACACGAGACTTAAGTTACAGTCCATCAGAGGCCGCTTTTGGTAGCATGAATGCTTTTGGAACTCACTCATTTCTAAACATATGTATTTTTGAAAAACAATTATTATAGGACCAAACTGTGGTAGCTCTTATGGAGTCATTAGTGAAGAAAATCTGTTTGTGTTTTATTTTCTAATGTATTACATATCTTTTGTATTACTTTTACATACTTTACCTTTATATTATTATAACATCACAGTTTTCTTTCATTTATTTAGTCTTTGATGAGATTGACCTCTGCTTGCTCTGAATTTTCTTGCTGTGTTGTCCAAATCAGAGTTCTTAATTGTTCATGATACTAATCTGTTTGATTCTTAATTTCAATTGT
>Ga0123342_1009584_pt1 | contig 11523 bp, 7 predicted proteins | sample Turbeawhitnodule_FD_89960 | JGI IMG/M metagenome (GOLD analysis project Ga0123342, IMG submission 89960) | Root nodule microbial communities of legume samples collected from Mexico - Turtle bean Mexico white nodule | ecosystem: Host-associated > Plants > Roots > Nodule | place: Mexico: Nepantla... | reverse complement strand
TAGACGCTTCCTCCATTGGCTTAGACGCTCCTCCCATGGCCTAGACGCTTCCTCCATTGGCCTAGACGCTCTTGGTTTGGCTTTGGATGCTTATGTCTTGGCTCTTGTCTTTCTTGTGAGGTTATGCTTGGCCCTCTTCCATCAGAACCTGTCTCTACAAGGTGTAAATTGACTTCTCTTGCCTTTTGTATTTCGGTATGTTTGCCTGTAGCTTCCATGTACCAATCCAAATAGATCGAGTTGTTTTTCCAAAGCATACAAATCCCTTACGCCATGAAGTCTAATAAACCTAAAACGTTTTTTTTTCTGGCATTTAGCTTTCTAGATATGAAGACATCTAGAACCCTTCCCCAACGCTGAAATACTCTCCATAAATCATTCTCTTGAAACTCATTTGGAAAATTAGTAAAAAAGAAAGAAGCATTTGTCATATGCGAATTGCAAAACTGCTGCACCCTACTCCAAACACTCCTTCATGAACAATCTTTAATCACCTTCGAAAACCCTTTGTAAAAGCTGAAATCACTATCGTTCACTTTCCATAATTTCTACCTTAATGCTTTGACATTGTTTCTATATGTCAAACTCGTAGTACATGATTAAAAAAGTTGAGTGAAAAAAGAAGGTGCTTGGTGTGGTGGTGGTAGTGTAGTGCTTCTTGAGGTGGTGTGTTGTGGTGGTAGTGGCGGTGGTAACGATCGTGCTGGTGCCGACAGTGTCACAATTGGTTGGCTCGTCATTCTCATTCTCTGATAAGTTCTTGTGCCGTAAATACTCATTTCTCAATTAGTTAATCAGCTAGATCAACAAATCTCACGATCCGGTGCCTTACACAGGAAACTTAAGTGTTCTGGATTAGATAATCTGTGTGTATATCGGATCTGGAACGTTCCAAACTCACACTTCTGGATTGTGTATTACGGTACTAATTAAATAAACTATGGATTACGCAATCCGGAAGTCATTTTAGAACTTCAAATATTTTTTACGGATTACACAATCCAGAATTCATTTTTTTGTTAAAATTTGACTTCCGGATTACGCAATTTGGAAGTAATTTTAGAACTTCAAATATGACTTACGGATTACATAATCCATAATTCATTTTGCTGTTAAAATTTCACTTACGGATTACGTGATTTGGAAGTCATTTTAGAACTTCAAATATGACTTACAGATTACACAATCTAGAATTCATTTTGCTGTTAAAATTTGACTTACGGATTACGAAATCCGGAAGTCATTTTTAAGTTGTCAAATGCTTTATGGATTACCCAATCCAAAAGGGATTTTTGTAGTTACTAAATGAGTTATGGATTACACAATCCGGAATGGAAACTAAATGCAGATTTTATTTTGCATACTTGTGTGAATATATGAAAATTAGAATAAAATGAAAATTTATGTTTTATGAATGAAGGTGTAAGTATGAACGTGGAGGTTGGATTGATTACAAAAAGATCCAATAAAGTAGAAATGATATGTAGTATGGAAGACTTAATGAATTTTATGCATCAACATGAATTGGTTGAAGGGGACTAAGGTACCCATTTTAAAACAGATGGGATGAATAAAATTTCATTTCGTTCCTGTTTATTGCATTATAATTTGAAGAAGTTATTTTGTAATATTGTTAGAATAACTTTGTGTAGGTGTTTCCTTCGCGAGAAGACTTACTTAAATGGGTCCATAGGGTTGGTTATGGACTTGGTTTTGTTATTGTCATTATTAGGTGTGACTTAGCAAATGGAAAGCGAAGGAGAAAGACATATGTCTTGTTAGGCTATGAAAGGGGGGTAGTTACAAAAAGTACAAGGATTGTTTGGAGGCTAGTTAACTGGTATTGAAAAATGTCAATGTCCCTTTAAATTGCGAGGTAAACCTGTTGGAAAGGGTCAAGGTTGGGTACTTAAGGAAATATGTGGTACTCATAATCATGATTTGTATGATATACTAGTTGGTCATCCATATGCAAGCAGATTAAAAGAGAATGAACATTGAATGCTTGTTCATATAACTAAAAGCATGGTACGTACTTTGAAGGAGAATAATAAGGATAAGATGACAACAATAAAGCAAGTATACAATGCAAGATACTCGTACACAAGATCAGTTAGAGGATCAAGAACTGAACTAGTGTCGCATAACTACCTAACTGCTTTGTGTTAAAATAGGATGCATCCCCCAACTTCTCATATAGATGTGTATGTGTTGTTGCTCCCGGTGCGTATCCACGATACATATGTAAATTGTTGAATAATAAAAGTACGAAACAGATACACAGGTGGTACTTTTATATGCAAAAATAGTGCATTCAATCAGATGCAACAAGTAAGCCCTGACAACACACTCCCAAGCCTCCTGAGTGCAACATTCCTCGTATATATCTCAGAGCCAACTCAATCATACGTGGACGCCTCGACAGTGCCTCATCTCAACCTTCCCATGAGCCTCACCCACCCCTAGTAACTCAGCTAAAGTTGTCACAACTCCGTTGTACTCTAAGGGCATATATGTAGGGAATTGGCCCAAAATGGGGAGGTGTAAAAGAGATGACACATCATCAAGTGTGATGATCATCTCACCTACGGGAAGGTGGAAGGAGTTCGTCTCCCCATGCCACCTTTTGAAAAAGGCTGAAATCTACCACTTGTCCCCAACCTCATAACTTATATTGCACAAACTAAACAATTCAGAATTTTTTACAAGAAGCTCAATATTAGCATGAGGCATCCCAAAATTTACGTAATTTCCTACTGTGGGATACCAATTTAAGTTTTCCCCGATCCTAATATAAAATTTGTATATCTTTAATATAATTAAGTAAATTTAAACAATAATTAACAAAGACAATTTAGTTGAAGGTTTTTTCATTCTTACCTCACCCTCCCAAAGCTTAACAACAACATGGTCAATAAAATTTACCATTAAAGACATATCAGAAGGTCCTCTAGGAAACCCTTTTCCCTAGTCTACTTGGTCATCATCCCGTAATCCTTGTTTATTGTCATTATCAATATGAACACCATCACCAATCTTTTCCTCGACATCACCTCGGTCTCTTCTACGGACGGATGTCGTCGGTCTTCTGTGATCATGACCTTGAGATCCAACACCTCTTGTTTTAGCCATATCTGTCCACAACACAATGTGAATTTCAATTATTTACAAAAAATTAATAATATAATCATCAAATTGTGTATATAATATAAAATATAAAAAATGTTTTACCGAAGTGGGTTGGAACCTCAAACACAAATGTCAACGCTACGGATTACATAATCCATAACACAAAAATTGCAACTTTTGGATTACGTAATCCAGAACCTAATTGGACAAACTTATCGGATTACATAATCCAGAACCCTAACTAAACAATTGCCAATATCGGATTATGTAATCCAAAACTTATTGCAACCCTAAACCATACCAAATTACGTAATCTAGAACTTCTTGAAACCCTAAACCCTATCGGATTATGTAATCCAGAACCCAACTAAAAACCCACCGGATTATGTAATCTTGTACCTATTTGTGCGAAGAAACCTTACAGACTACCCTATGCCCTTTCAAATACTTCCACTAGATTACACTTAAATATGAAAACCAGTGAAATTACTAACCTGTGACTGAAGAGGACAGTGGTGAATGATGGAAAAGGAGAGGTTTATGAGGGATGAGAGATTTGAGAGAAGGAGAGGGGAGAAAGCTTTGAGAGAAGGAGAGGGGAGAAAGCTTTGAAGGAGGTGGGAGAGGGATGGGAGCTACACGGTGCTGGGAGAGTGAAAGGCAACGTGAGAAAGAGAAAGTAGAAGTAGGTTAAAGTTATATTTTATTTTTTTTAATATTTTTTACTGAAGGGTATAATAGTAAATGCGCTTTTAGTATGAGGGTGACGGAAGAAGTCATGGAGGTGTAGGAAGAAGCTGTCTTTCCATTATCTTCTTTAACAAAATACTACGAGTGGTAAGTCTGGTCCATTTAGGTTCAATCTGCTGCTGGAGCGGGCTGGATTAACCTGTATAAGTTATATGGGTTAAAATTGACAATTCCTTCTATGGATTGACAGGTTAGCAGACTGACTTGTCATTTTGATATATTTTGTTTTATATTTTTTTTGTCTTGAATCTATTTATTTTGTTATAGTCATTGATATCATTTTTTGGACAATAAAGATGTAAATGAGAGCAATCAAAGTGAATCAAACCTTAATATTATAATAAACAGTGCTTAATGTCTAACAAAATAAAGTAAATATAAACATTACTAGAATGAATAAAATGATTTATAAAGATATTGACAATCACCAATTTTGATAACAAATTCTCCCTTCACCTCTATACCTTATGCTTACACCTCCATATTAATTATGAAAACTCGGTTTTAACCTTTTTACATTTTTTAAATAATCCTAAATGAAACATAAACTCACATTTTTAAATAACCTCAAGCACCCCCGCACCTCCATACCTCCCTTCCAGAAGCATCATTTCCATTCTTCTCCAATCGCAACGTTTGAGAGAGTAGTTCCATCATTGACATATTTTAATTTATCCCATAAGATAAACCCACACTTAACTGGGGACTTTAGTCTCTTGTAGTTATAAGTTTTTCCTCAAGCAACATTGCATAAATTTTATCAAGAAAATAACTATTGTTGCACTTGCAATTGTTCCATGAAGTGGATTGTTATTGGAACCTGAAGCAAATTGTGAACCCTCGGAACCAAAATTTTCTTTTAGAGTCTGAAGATAATTTTTTTTAGTTTTGTACTCCATTTTTGCATCTCACTAGTTTTTTTTTTCTAGGTTTTGTGGCTTTCGGATTGTACAATAAGGGAATGAAACCATAACTACCACCATTAAAAACACCACAAACTTACCTCAATCACCAACATTCACCACCAACGACCACAAACAACCACCACCAATTAAAACGAAGAAGAAGGCCTCACACTAAGAAGTGTATTGTTGAAATAAAAAAATATGAAGATGTAGGGGAAGGTGTGGAGGTGCAAAGAGAATTAACCATTTTGATTCTAAAGGCATTATATTCATATTTAATAGTACCAAAAAATAAGGAGGGAACGTTGGTGGACTAACTCGTCTCGCATGTAGCCTCATGAGTTGGTGAATTAGGTGTATCAGTGAGAAGAATATTGACCCACCTTAATGATAACAGGTTGATAGACTATCCCACAAATACCTAGTTTGTCGCTCCAAAAAAAAAAAGACCTTTATCATATATCCTATTATTTATTCATAAAATTTAAGTTATATACAAATGAAATTATTAAATTAATAGTTAGTTAATTAAAAAATAATCAGTAACATTACACTTGAATGATCGATACTACCTATACACATATTATAATTATGTAATATTAAAAAATATTTAATCACAATTAATAATAAACATTTAATTAAAAGTATGAAAAAAAAAGTAAACAATATTGTTCAATGGACTTATATTTGTCAAGCCTAAAAACTTGCGTAGATTAAAACATGTTTATAGTTAGAATGAGAAACAAAAGAAGAAGAAAAATCAGTGGTGTATATATATATTTCCTAAAAAAGAAAAAAAAAAAGAGAAACAGTATCCACCATATGCAGATATGCAATAAGTTAGGGAATAGTTATACAAATCAATGTACGGACATATAGTCACAAGTTTGGACTTTGATTAATTGTCAAAAACATGTGATGTCAACACAGTGGAATATCTTTTTTTTCAACATATTTTGCATCAATACGTGAACTTCTTGAATCCTATCAAATGATTTAGTTTACTATTTATTATTTAATTAAACTTATAAGAAAATTATGCAATTGTTACCAACGTTCTTTAATCGACAAATAAACATTTGCATGCTCAACTAACGGCTATACCTATTTTATATGTATAAAAAATTTAATGTTTAAACATGTAAATATATTTTAATATAAATTAATTTTAAAAATAAAATATTATTAGTTATTATATTGACTAAATTAGATATTATTTTAAAAAATAAAAAAATTATTAGTATTTAAATTAGTTTCTATTGTTGATAAATAATTTTTAAATTGATATCTAATTTTGTTGGAGATCCCACATCGACTAATGATAAGAATATTTCATTGTATATAAGTGAGTGCAAACCTTACCTCATAAGTTGGTTTTATGGGTTGAGTTAGGCCTAAAGTCCACTTTGTAATAAATTCTCTATATCATTTCTATTTAATAATTTTTTGTGTTTACACTTTTTCAAAACTTGGATTTTATTTTTACAATGTAGTTTTATTTGAATGAAGAAAAGGAATAATCCAAAGTAGTTTATACAATCTGAAAATGAGGTATATATTTTTTACAAATATAAAATTTTGAATTTGTGTGAATGACTAAAGGGCTTACTCCTATAAATTTAACCATGGATAATTTTCTTTTTAAAAAAAGTTAATTTGTTTAAATTGCATTTCAACCATGTTGACGTTTCAAAAAGAGTTAGGTACAATATTTCACCAAATCAAGTATTGCCTCTTATAAATATAATAATTTGACGATTTATATGTACACTAAAATAACATTACGGATATAATAATATGGGAGAAGGATGTCAAAGAAGAAGGAGTATGAATTTGTGATAAGAAGAACAAAAATTTGAATGCAGATGGTTATAATTTCGAGTTTATCAAATATTTATGGGAAGATATAAAAAGAGGAAGTGGTCAAAACTCTTGAATTCTTTTTTACATGTGGTAAGTGGACAAAGGGAACAAATGTCTCTTTTATAACTCATTAAAAAAAAATAGAGAATTCTCAATAGTTGGTCCAATATAAACTCATTTGGATGCATCTATAAGATTATGGTCAAAATATTATCTTTAAGACTAAAAAAATTGTTAAATAAAATTTTTCATAATAGGAAATAAACTTTTATGGAGGGAAGAGGTTAGATTATGAAAAGGCATATAGTTTCATAAGATGAGATTTATTTACTACATTAGGTTTTTGTGAAAAATGAATTGTGTGGATAAAAGAATGCCTAAACTCCTCAACTATATTCGTTCTAGTTAATTGTGCACATTGGAGTTCAAACTTGAAAGAGAATTAAGGCAGGGTGATCCTCTAACTCCTTTTTTGTATTTAATAGTTGTTGAAGGTTTGGTTAGGGTGGTGAGATAGGTAGTGGATAAAAATTTGTTAGAAAGTGTTCATATTTGCTATAATAATGTTAAAATAAATATGATGGAGTATGCTGATTAGGACAACCTATTTTTTCTGTAAATACATTGTCAATAATGTTTTAGTTCTAAAATCTATTTTGATTGGTTTTGAACTCACATCAGGGTTGAAAAGTGAATTATAACAAGTCTTCAATTGGAGGTAAATGATATTACTATGAAAAGATTTGCATCAATTTTAAATGGTAATATTATGAATACTCCTTTTAAATATTTGGGTTTGTATAAGGGTGGAGATGATAGGAAAGTATGGTTTTGGAAAGAAATAGTCGAGAAAATTAGGAAAAGTTCACGGGATGGAAATGGAGATACTTATATTTTTCATGTAGAATATCCCTTTTCGAAATATTTCATTACATTATTGCTTCTGTTTTACATGTCTTTTTTTCAAAATGCCAAAGGCAATGAGAAAATTAATCAAGAGGATACAAATACAATTTCATTGGGGATGGGGATGGGGAGGGGATGGTAGGAAATAGCATGTGTTTGAGATAGGTATGTAAACCAAGAAATAAAGGAGGGTTGAGAGTAATAAATATTAGATCTTTCAACTTTGCACTTTTAAGTAAATGGATATGGAGGTTAGGAGTGGAAAGATGGGGATTATGAAAAGAAATTCAGGAATCTAAGTATGAGGGGTGAAGAAATTTATTAAATTTAGAAGCTAAATCAACAAATTCAATTTGGTGGAGAGATATGAAAATAATTACATAAAAGGAGGAATGAGGTAAGTGTTTTGAGGATAATATACAATGTATTGTAAGAGATGGGAAAAGAATAACATTGTGGGATGATAACTAGTAAAATTAGTTTAAAAGAAACTTTCCCTAGATTATATACCTTATCAAAATGTAAGGAGACAACCATAACTGAGGCCGAAAGTTTGCAAAATAATGTATGGAATTGGGAACTTGAATGGAGGAGAACCCTATTTCAATGGGAATTAGAGCAGATACAAATGTTAGTGGATAATTTAAGTACCAATATACTTAGAATAGATAAGGAAGATAAATTGAAGGAAAGGAAAAATTTCTCAGATATTCATAGTTAAATCTACGTATAGTGTATTAGAAAGGGACGAGGATGTAGAGAACAATAATATTTTGGATAATTTTTTTAGTACAAAGGCACTACCTTCTGCAAGTGATGGAAGAGGGCCAAGCTCAACACCCCAAAAAAGACAAGAGCCAAATCAAGAGCGTCTAGAGCCAAGTGAAGAGCGTCTAGCGCAAGGTGGAGAGCGTCTAGAGGGAGAGCATCTAGAAGGAAGGGGAGAGCGTCTAGGACCTATTACTAGGTCCATGACCAAGCTTATCCATGAAGACTTGGGCCAAGCTACGGATGGGAGAGAAAGCAACTTGTATATGCTACATGAAGGCCCATTAAGGGTAGCTTAGTATTAAGTGTAGTGTAAATAGCATAAACTTGATTCCATGAGACTTGACCTAGATTTGCTAAAGATTTGGTCACATTCTAGAAGGATTCTCCACTAGGCTGACCATGTGCCATGTGATGTAATTTGCATTTCATTTTGTTTAGCATTAGAGTTGCATTATGGTCCTCCTTAGCCTATAAAAGGAGGAGCCAACACCTTGTATTTTCAAGACTATTTTGAGTAATGAAATGCTGCCCAAGTGCCATTCAAATTACTCTTTTGCCAAATTCTCTCTAGAATTAGGTTTTTAGTCTTCAATCTTCACCCTCAAATGGAGATGGCCGAACCACTCCAACCCTCACTACTCCTCATGCACCTTCAAGGCACCCACACTTCCTAAGAAGGCCTTGTTCCACTCTCTTCCACTAAGCTTCCGCAACCATCATCATCAAAATCAAAGAAGAGCTCATAGGAATGCCATCAGCAAGTGTGTTTACTTGGAAAGTTTTATTAGATAAAGTAGCAAGAAAAGATAATTTAGACATAAGAGGTATAAATCTAGATAACTATATGTGTGCTTTGTGCAAAAGGGATGTGGAAATAGCAAACCATTTATTTTTTAGGTGCCTCATTTCATGGGTTGTTTGGAATCTATATTATAAATGGGTTGGTGAAATCACAGTTCCACATATCTCCCCTCAATTCTCACAATTTAAATCATTAAGAATATCTAAATCTGAAAACATAGCGTGGGATTGTATGTGGATGAGTCTAGTGAGTGCAATGTGGAGACAAAAAAATAATTTGGTGTTCAAGAAGGCTTCTTTAGACCCAATTGAGATTTTTGCCATGTGTAGCAAAATGTATTACTATCAAATCCTAGAGGAGTAGCAACAAAGAACCTATTGGCTGCACTGATTTGGACTGTAAACACAAAATGCTAAGGACACCTTGCAACTGTATTGGTATTTTTTTTTTTACTAGTTGGGCGATTCTCAATGTATTGAGGAGATATGCTACATAGTTTAAAATAACATCTTTTTGTTGCTTTTGTCTATTTATTTTAAAAGGGTTGGAGTAGCCTAGTACTCCCATTAATATTATTCTTTATTACTAATAAAATAAAATAATATGATAATTCTAAAAAGGAAGAATGAGTAGAATAATATATATATATATATATATATATATTAAATTTCACAAAACTAATTGAAAATAGATATGGGTAGATGGTCGATCAAATATATACTAGTTAAAAAAATTTAAAGAATGTTTTTGTAAATCTTATAAAAGGATATATAGGATGGATAGTATAAGCATGCAATAAAAATTATAATGATGACATGTTTTATATTGGTTCACTCAATTTAAGTATAAAAAACTATTCTCACTATCTTTTTTTATATTTTCTTGAGATAAACAAAAACACAAGTATTGTTTAATATTAAGTCACTTCTAATTTTCATGAGTATTCTAAAATTGTCACTCGTAACTTACAAATAAAGGTAGGTCCTTGATATAAATAAACTTTATGGTCTTACAAGAGATTATAAAATTTAGGTTCTTCTAAGTTGAGTTAACTTCACCAAGTAAAAAAATTAGAAATATATATCATCCACTAAAGATTGGTGTCTATTAAACAATCTAGTGTAATTTCAAAGAAAGATTGAGAGAATGTTCACTTAAAGTACTTACGTGTAAACTTGATGTATATTTTATTCATTTAACTTTTTTTCATGGATCACTACAAGTGTTTATATAGGCCTTTAAAAGATGGCTCAATTAAATACCAAAACAATTTTTTCAGCTATCTTATTTCTATTATATGCAGAAGGTAATTTTCTAGCAACATTTTTGTCTTGATACAACATTGAGGATAACAAATGTTACCATATACAATATAAAGAATAATAAGCATTACAATACACACTATCATAAACATAGTGGAGGGGAGGAGAACAAGAGGGGTAAACTGTAAAATCAACATATGGGAGTTTGAATCATGATGAGGAAGAAAATTGTAGTTGCTACCATAGCCTCTGGAATATAGATGTATCTTCGGCAGCTACACACGTGGAATGGAGGTTGCTTAAGAGTACCAATGAAGATAAATTTGGTAAGAAGGGGGGTTCAATTACAACATACACTATCACTACAAAAAAAAAATTAATTTACCTACGGACCAAATCCGTATGTAACAGCAGAAATCCATAGGTAAATCAACATTACCCACAGATTTTTCATGGAAAAAAAATTGTATGTAATGTTGACGCAGGTAATTTACCTACGAAATATAAGTCTGTGGGTAACAACAGTTCGTAGGTAATACCCACGAACACCAGTCCATAGGTAAAATCTATACACACATTACCCACAAACTGTATTCCATGGGTTAATTCGTAGGTAATGTCTATTCATGAATTTAAATGAATTCTTTTTTTAACACGTGTATAATTAACATATCGAACACATATCCAAGATATACTAATTGAATAATGTATTACCAAACTTCATCCATAATTTAAACACACATTTAATTTCGAATTCAAACATAACATAATTGAAGTCTGATCATATGAAAGATAACATAATACAAAATTTCAAGTTAACTTGAAATATCTATAAAAATCCAAACAAACTTGAAATATAATTAAAGATCCATAATTTAAAAGTCAAGTGAGCTTGTAATATAATATGCAATTTAAAAAACTACAAACATAATCCTATTTGTTAGAATTAAAGGCTTTAAACAAGAGGGAGTGAATTGTTTAATGAAAGATTTTCGAAAATACTGGACAATAATTGATGGCATTTTCATGAAGTTCTTCTTGAATCAATGTAGAGTATGGGGCGGAAGCAATGAATGAGAGTGAGCAAGATCCTCCTAAGAGTGGTGTTGATCTTGTAGGTGCATGATAGGTATGG
>Ga0123342_1009583_pt1 | contig 11525 bp, 3 predicted proteins | sample Turbeawhitnodule_FD_89960 | JGI IMG/M metagenome (GOLD analysis project Ga0123342, IMG submission 89960) | Root nodule microbial communities of legume samples collected from Mexico - Turtle bean Mexico white nodule | ecosystem: Host-associated > Plants > Roots > Nodule | place: Mexico: Nepantla... | reverse complement strand
TGTTTTTCTGGTACTACAACTTTTGTTTGCTATTTTGGCTAACTGAATTGCTGAATCAATTGGTTTCTGAAATAAATTCATTCTAAGTTTTGAAAAGTTTGCGAAAACCCCTTTAAACAATTCACCCCCCCCCCCCCCCTAGTTTAAACCCGCTTTTTTTAACAATGGGGGGGGGTTGTAAAACATCAAGTTCCCGTCGAGTCTTAGAGACAAGGCCAGAGATGAAATAATTAAGTATCATCTCAGGAGTTAACCCCATAACCTGATTGTAGAGTTTTTCAAATGCCTTTTGGTAATCTGTAACTATGTTGTGTTGGCGCAGTTTAAATAACTCTGCCTAGTGATTAGCGTATGTTGAGGGTCCAAAACGTAGTTTCAAGGCTCTATTAAAAGAAATTCAATCACTAAGTTGGTGGTTTTGATACATCCATTTAAATCAACTCAGTGCATCATCTTGCATACAAAAGTCAACCATATTTAAATGAGAGTCCCAGGGAATATTGTAAAATTGAAAAAATTGATCAGCCTGGAATAACCAGTCTAAACCATCAAAGAAGGAGAGTTGAATTTTTGGTGGTCGTATTGTGGTAGAAGGAAGGGGAAAAGATGAATGGGGAGGTATAGTTGTGGTTGTTGAGGTAGTGAAAGTAGCATGGGAGTTATTGATAACATGGGGTGGGATGGAGGATGTGGCATCAAGGGAAAAATTGGTAAAATGATAAGCAAAATCAACACTAAGGGAAATAGAGGTGGTTTGGGATGACAAGGTGGTGAAAAGGCCAATAAGGGTATGAGTGATTGTATCTTGTTTTGATTCCAAGGCAGCTTGGCATGCTTCTAAAGTTTCTTGGAGAACTTGATAATGGACCGTGTGAAGTTGGGTTTGGAAGGTGGCTAATTTGTCAAGGATGGATTGGAGGGTATCCTCCATATCTTTGGTTGGTTTGGGAGGCATGGAGGTGGGTCAATGAAAGCACCAAAATGTTACGTTGATGGGTGAAGGGTAGTAATAAATGTAGGTAAGGAAAACCATTGTGAAAAAGAGCTAACTAAGATATGAAAATTCTAACAATATTATTCTCTGCCTCCTTTAAATACACATATACATTTTATAATAGCCTTGTCAGCTAATAACTATGAGACAACTTTAGCTTCTAATAGAAAACATAACAAAATTATAACAACCCATTTTTTTTTTAGATGAAATCTCAGAACCTTATAGGCTTTTTCTCTATTTCAAAGGGGCCTTAATGTTTAAAGGGGCCTTAATGTTTTAGGCCTGTGAAAGACCGCTCAACTTGAAACATTTGACAATAGCCAATAGACTTTGTAGCAGCTCATCTGGAAACCATGTAAACTCTTCATTTTCAAACCACGGGGATTTAAGACTACTGAGTTTATGAATCGAACATAGAAAATCTTGGTTACATTTCCCATGTATACTTAGACCAATGATGATGTCAAGATATCCTTAAACTTCAATGCTCCCAATCTGCCAAATGGAACCCTTTTTACTTTCCCTATCAGAGAAGCCAAGCTTCATAGTGAGCTGCAGTTATTCAAAGATAGCTGTTGTTAGGCTACTTCTGGAGATGAAACATTGGTCTAATTTGAATATCTGCAAATTCCACAATTTACATCAGGATTCTGGAAGAACTTTGAACTCATTCCAAGAAAGATTCAAGTACTTGGATGTTTTAAATGATCAATTGAAGATGGCAATTCTTCTCTTGGTTGTTAATGAAGCACACAAAAAGAATGACTTTTTGAAGGCATGAGGTGAATAATGGTAACTATACCAAATATCAACACGGTGTACATATGTACTCAAGTTACTTGATGCAACCCCATTAGTCATCCACAGATGGTTTGAGACATGGTGGATGCTTTCAGACAGTAGTCACACCGTTGTCTTTTGTAACGCAACAAACATCTTCTGCAACAGACTCTGCAAGATCAAGGACAAGATAATCATGCTTTTTGAAACTTCTAACTTTGCCAAAAAATGATATTTTATATAATTCATTCTACACACCATCACCAACATCTTCAGCTTCTGATATTCTATTGGGTGGTGAAATGAATGCATTAGCCATCCAAAGCTCAATTATATATTGCTTCTCTATTTTTTTTATCTTTGGGAAATATTGCACAATAAGCAAAACATTGTCTGAGTTTTAGTGATAAGTTCAAGCACACAGGTTGCTTTAGAACCACTCTTTTTCCTCTCTTTCTAAATCGTAAAAGACCTCCCAGTGCCTTGGCTGCAAGAGGTACTCCACCACACTTCTTTGACTAAGTCCTTTCCTAACTCAATCTGGTCCAAAGCCACGGTATCTAAACAATTCCTCCTAACAATCATTGTCTGATAACATTGATAATTCATGAGGGGACACTGATCCCATGATTTCCACAACTTTGAAAGACGAGTAGTGACCAAAATGGAAGCACCTTTCGCCCCACAAGCCAGTATGGATTTCAACCTCTGCTAGTTTTCTTGATCTTCATCCCATAAATCGTCTAAAACATGTAAATATCTTTTACTCTGAAGCAAATTTTGAAGTCTTCTTTGTAGTGACTGCTTTAATGATGATAGCTTTTGTCATTCTCTTCAAACTAATGTTGCTTTAAAAATTGATATTAGAGAGGCCTTTGATACTCTCAATTGGAATTTTGTTACTGAATGTTTTAAAAGTTTTTGGTTTCAATGATAAATTCTGCAATTGCACGCATATAATATTGAAAACTGCAAAACTTTCCGTGTTGATTATGCAGGTGCTACATAACTATGGTAGTATTTGTAATCAATTTTTTGGATAGTACAAAATTCAACTGAAGCAGAATTTGCTTGGTTTTCAGTAAGGTTCTTTACCCTTCAATTATATTGGTGTGCCTATGTTCAAGGGAAAGCTTAGGAAATCATATCTTATTGAATTAAATATTTTTGTCTCTTCACTTTTAAAAAGATTTAGTTCAGTGCCTAATGTCTTAAAAAATCAATGTTACTTTCTTCTGTCCAAATCCAGTTGATATTCGAGCATAAAAATGTACGTTTGATTCCAACATAATTTCAGCATATTCTTTTTGTCATCAGTTTGATTTAGACGAAAAGTATAACATTGATTGTTTTACGAAGTTAAGGACCAAATTCAACCTTTTAAACATAGAATGACCCAATTCAGTTATAGAAATAAAATTGGTATATGATATAAAGTTGTTTTTATTTATAGATATATTCTTTTGAAAATTACTTTTTAATATTAGAAATAAAATTGCTAGTTGTTCCACTTCCGCCACCCCTGTGCTCCTCCATCTTACCACCCCTTTTAGTCGTTGGTTTAACTACCTTCTCCATAACCACGCAACATAGGTTAGTATTTTTTTTCAATTTTATATATTTTTACAACTAGTATTAATATTAAGATTAGATTTTAAAATAAAAAATAATTTTTTATTTCACTCTAATATTAATATTAGAAATAAATTTTTGTAATTTATTTAGAAAATTAAAATTAAAAATTAATATTAAAAGTGAAGTTAAGATTATTTGAAATTTTTGTTTTTTATTTTTAATTAATTAATATGTAAAATTATTTTGGAATTTGAAGGATTGTAAGCATATGGATATACTGTTCTTGATGTTTCTTAATTGTGATTTTATGTTGTTGATTGTTATATAATTAATGTATTAGTGGGTCTAAGGCGGTTTGACTCTCGATAATATATTGTGTTGTATATTGCAGTCTGATATATTTATTTATAAACTACAGGGGAGAAAATAATAAAATTAACAAAATTATTAAAAAATGTCACATATTACATCAATTGTGGTCACGACCAATGTATTACTAAGCCACAAATGATGTAATAGGTACCTTATTTTTCTCTTAAGTTGACTCTTTTAATCACATTTTTATATCGATCAGTGTTTAAACTTGATATAATATTTATATACTTCTTATCGATTTTGCAACTGATGTAAAATGTGTTCCACTTTCTACTTTGTTGGTATATACATTAGTGGTAGAACCGAAGTAAAAACTCACATATAATTGATGTAAAATGTATAATTTGTACTTGTGGTTTCTTTTAATCTCCTTAACACATTCATTTGAAAAGAAATTTGTTAGTCTTCATTTATGAATACTAGAAGAAATTGTGTCAACCCATTAGTAAAATTGGCATATATTTGACTTTAATACCATAGAACATATGAATTTCTAAATAAAATAAGGGTAGTAAAACAGACAACCTGACCTATTTCAGTCATTCCATTATTAACTTGTTAAAAATGAGATAGGACAAATTGATCCATCGTAATAAAGTGGGTTAAATTTTTTGATTCGTCTTACCAGAAGTTAGGTTGGAGTGACAAATTAGTTAACCAACTTTGTTTTTAAATATTGTTTTCTTAAATTTTATTTTTTAAATTTTGTATATTTAAATTTATATATATATATATTAAAACATTTTATATAAATATTTTCCAAAATTTTAATTGATTAATTAATGTATCTAATTAGATAAATTAAAATAATAGTTACTTTAATATTAAATTATTTTATAATAATTAATAAATAAAATTTAGTTTATAAGTATTAATGATTTAAGTTATAATAATATTTAATATTTGTATCATTTAAAATATTATAATAAAAAAATGATCTTTTAAATATTTTAATTTTAAACTATTTCGTATTTGATTTGCCACTTTAATAAGATAAACGACTGATGAAACAAATTAGTAAGTTGAAAACACTAATTTACTAGCAAAAGTTTGAGAAATTGACCAGACTAATTTCCGAAGTAGTCAAATTAGTGAGTTGAAAACACTAATTAACTAACAAAAGTTTGACAAATTGACCAGACTAGTTCCAAAGTTAAATATTTTTATCACCCTTGCCATAAAACAAACTGTTAATAACTTGTAAAATATTTTTAAAAAAAAAATAGCTTTACAATATACGCTCCAAATCACTGTTTTTTTTTGTTCAAGACGAGAATATTCTCTACAAATTTGAAGTCCCTAGTTAATTTAGTTTTCTCAATATATAAATTAACACTGCAAGTTTCAAAGTTACTGAAAATATAGAAATGAAGAGTTACATTCAACACTCCATTAATGCAAACTGTTTATAAAAATAAAATAAAATAATTGATGCAAAGTGTATTTTATATATTTTAAAGGATAAAAAAAAAAAAAATAGTCCAGTAAAGGAAAATGACATATTAACTTTGATGAATGAATATTGTTTAAGAAGAGAAATTGGAAATAAATGAAAGGCAAGCATTGCAAATAACATAAAAGGATACCAGAATTGATTCCTCACTAAAACTCTGTACCATTAACCTTGTTGATTCAGTGATCCTCGTAAGTTGGGATATATGCCTGTTCCCGTGATCATGCAAAAATAAAAACCAAATCCCCATATTCATTCCAACCTTCTTCACCAATACATATGCATCAAAATAACATTATCTAAAAATATCATCTTAATAAAACTACTCTCATACCCAAACTCTTATTTGGGACACTGTTTAATTTACTATACAATACATTATGTTATTTATTATTTTTATCTTCTGTGGTCTCGGTCAAATAACTTAATTAAATTTAAGTAATGAAGTCTCATTGTTATTTTCATCAGATTTTATTATAATAATGTTATCATCAGTTTAACAGAAAACTACATTAAAACATTATCTTCTAATTAAACAAAGAACTGTTAAACTTTAATATAGGCAAAAAATAGGTGACTTTATATTTTTATATATTAAATAAAAATAATAATAGTGATTTCATTATTTAAAATATTTTATAACTATTTTTTATGTAATTTTTTATAATTTTACTTTTTAAAAAATATAATTTTTTATAATTTTCTTTTGTAAAGACGACGCAGTTTGTGTGTGATCACTGTCACATTAGAAAGCATTTCCTAATTGAGCAGAGGAAGGGAAAGCATCCAATAATGACAACTCAGAGGCAAGTGACATGAAAAACCGTCGATGAACCAGCAAAAGAGCGAGGGAGACATGACGGAGAGTTCTGTACCAATATTTCACAATTTTGCTAAAAAATAATAAACGCTTGCGCAAAACCTGCAAAACTCACAATTTACACTCACTCTGCACCTTCCAATTCATTTTTAAACAAAACATTTCACCCTTTCTTTATCTACATTTAGAACTTAAAATCAAGCTTAAATTATTTCTACTTTTCATAAAAATTCAAAATTGTTATGACTCTGTTCAAAAGGGTAGTTGTAGTTTAAAGTTTCAAATTCTGGGTCAAGGTAAAAGACCATGCTTTTGATCATTTGCGTCACTAGTCAGAACTATGGTACAAATGGGTGAGAGAAGCAAAAGTATGGTCAAATGTGAAACTTTCTTATGTGATAAAACAAAGAAAAGGTGATTATTTAATTCAACACATTTTAATTATCTATACAAAATTATATATTTTCACCATGTTTTGCTGTGTTTTGGTATACTAGTAACATTTTAAAAAGGTTATATTATATGCTGAAGCGCGTAAGAGAGACTGTTTTTAGGAGTTTCTGATTAATTAGTTAAAGTTTTGAAAAATATTAATAGCTGTGGTCAAAGAACAAATATAAAAAATTAAATCAGAGGTTATGAAAGGTTAAGGTGGTATTCTTGTTAAATGCAAACACTAGCAATAGTAAAATAATATTTTAAAACTGAGATTGGAATATTGGAGTATTGTTGCAAATATAAAAGCAATGGTCACTTGGTGAGAGAGCAATTTGGTTTGTTTGTTGCTTTAGGAGGGGTGAAGGAGGTGTCTGACTCCTTTTGCTTTTTTCCACATTCTGTATTTGTTGGGCCAAGAAATCTCCCTGCATTTGCTGCATTGCATAACGTTACTGACAAGGTGTGTCTGTCACCCCTGAACTTGCTCATTGTCCTTTACTGCATCCCCCTCCATTCCCTAGAGAGAACGCTAGGAAAGTGTTCATCTCGTTTCTTCTCTTGTTTTCCACACCATTGCCATTTATTTTCCTGCTATATTTGTCTGTGGGAAGACAAAGTTCTGGTTTTCTGCTAAGTGGTATTGTTTGTTACTTTAGATCCTCTTTTTTTTTCTTTTTGGTTGTTGAGTTTTGAGAGCATTGGAATTGACTAAGTTCATTGGGGTCAGGGAGGTAGTAACATGGCAGGAGCTGCACCACCACCCAAACCAGAAGAGCTTCAGCCGCACCCTGTGAAAGATCAACTTCCAAATGTTTCCTACTGCATCACTAGTCCTCCTCCTTGGCGTAAGTTCACTGCTTCTTTGACCCCTTTTGTTTTATTTTGTTAAAACTTGATCTTCCTTTTTTTCTTTATTTTTTTATGGGTGGTTATTGGTAATGTGCTTGATGGGGATGCTTTTTATTTTATTATTTTGGAAAAACACTTTTTAAAACCTTTTTTGTTTCCTGGGGTATGGTATGGAGAAGTAGAAACCAACTAGTTTTTTTTTTTTTCTCTTATTATTGATTATTTAAATAGTGTGCATTCATTGTCATTGTGATTATTGAGTCTAGAATTTTGATGTTAATGAAGCGGAGGCGATTCTACTTGGTTTCCAACATTACCTGGTGATGCTTGGCACAACTGTGCTAATACCAACCTCTCTAGTTACTCAGATGGGAGGAGGAAACGTAAGTCTTGACCAGAAAGAAAGAAAGAAAGAAAAAGAAAAAGTAAATTGTTTTCAATGATGTTTTGTGGTTCCTAGGTCCAACTAAGTTCTCAATTGTTCTTCAACAGGAAGACAAAGCAAAAATGATCCAGACCATGTTGTTTGTAGCTGGCGTGAACACATTGTTCCAAACACTATTTGGGACTCGTCTACCTGTAGTTATTGGAGGATCCTTCACCTTTGTGCCTACTACCATTTCAATAATTATGGCTAGTCGCTACAGTGACATTGTGAATCCTCAGGAGGTTGGTTCATTACACTGTTATGCATTTTTGTTGTGTCATCATCCTTGTTTATCTGATTAGTGATAAATATGCAGAGATTTGAGAGGATAATGCGTGGGACGCAGGGTGCGCTTATTGTTGCTTCGACACTCCAAATTGTTGTTGGATTCAGTGGACTCTGGCGCAATGTAGTCAGGTTGGTTCCTGTCTAGATCCGTGAATTGTTTTTCCCTCCATCTTGTAGTTACATTGAACTTTTTGAGATTATCCACGCAATACTTATACTTTCAGGTGTTAAAACTTAAAACATGTTTCTATTTTACTTGTTTGGGACCAGGGCTGGCTCTAATTCTTTTATAAGTGTACTAATCCTTCCTTCATTTGATAACTCCCACTTAGTGATCATAATTAATTTCAATTACACTGATAGATAGGATTTTTACCATTATGCATGTTATTTTCTGAAATAATTTTGGTGAGTAATTTGCTGTACTTTTATAGGTTCTTAAGCCCTCTCTCAGCTGTTCCCCTGGTTGCTCTGTCAGGCTTTGGACTTTATGAGTTGGGCTTTCCTGTGGTACTGATATTTGCAACAAGAACTATTTCTTATTTCTTTCCCACATGTATGAATTATATAATTGGTTATGATTCACACTTTCTTGATTATGTCTTTTTGAAATCTAGCTTGCAAAGTGTGTGGAGATTGGGCTGCCAGAAATTGTAATCTTACTAGTATTTTCACAGGTGATCTATAATTGTCATGATGTTAAATTACCTTTCCTTTCATCATTTGGAACAGGTTTAAAAATAACCCTGAGTACCTAACACGCACCAAAGATGAAATTATGTTACTAGTTTTACTTTATTTTCTCTAATTTAAATGTTATATTCTAAAGTAGTGGTATTCCTTTGTCTAGTACATTCCTCATGTGATGAAAGGACAAAAGTCTATCTGTGATCGGTTTGCAGTTATATTCTCAGTAACAATTGTGTGGATTTATGCTCATCTTCTCACTGTGGGTGGAGCATATAAACATGTACCACAGACAACTCAGGAAACGTGCAGAACTGATCGTGCTGGCATTATAAGTGGTGCACATTGGTAAGGGTCTTGTGATTTTTAATTATAGAAACAGTTTCTTCTTCATGTGGCTGTATATTTTGGAGGACTAACTTGATAATACTTGAAACTCGTTTTAATGTTTTGTTATTTGGGTAAATGACAAGGAAAAATGGATTTAATTTGGTTAACTCATAAGTTTTGTTGCTGATAAAATCTTAAATTCAGGATTAGAATCCCATATCCATTCCAATGGGGAGCTCCTACATTTGATGCTGGGGAAGCTTTTGCTACGATGGCTGCTTCATTTGTTGCACTAGTAGAGGTTCGTTTATTTTTATGCATTTGAATACATTTGTTGCTGTTGAACAAGTGCAGTGGAATTCTTAAACTTTGTCCCTTCTGTAGAAGCCTGTAGTTGTGATGCGATTAGCCTTCTTCCTGCAATTATTTTGAATGCAATCTGTTGCACTTGACTCATTAGTCTGATAATATTCAGAGCACTTAAGTTGAGAGAGGAATGCCTTTACATTTTCTCAGTAATCTAATTATATTTTTTCTTATTGTTATTAAAAAATGAATGACTTCTAGACTCTCTCCTATCCTCAGTCTAACATTTTAAAAACATAAGTAGTTATTCAAAGATATTAGGAGCTTCACTTCAAGAAATTTGTTATTACTTCGTCCAAATTGACATAGACAAAAATATAAACAAAAGTAATGTAATCATGTGAGTGCATGATTTTCGTCCTTTCATTCTTTCTCATACCTATGCAGTTTGTTGCATACTTATATAATGATTGTTAGTTTCTCATGCATTTCAATTTTGTACAGTCAACCGGTGCTTTTATTGCTGTTTCAAGGTATGCAAGTGCAACTCCATTGCCACCTTCAGTTCTTAGCCGTGGTGTTGGTTGGCAGGTAAACACGGTTTATGAATTGCAAATTTCCCCCCACCTAATTTGTTTGTTTCTCTGAAGTAATGTATAAATTATAAAAATTGTTTTAAAAATGACTGTCAGCATGTATCTTGATCATGCCTTGTTGGTTTTCTGTTGGCTCTAGATTTTTCCTGTGGCTTTTTTCTTATTATTTCTCCATCATCACTAGTTGCTACTTCTCATGAATTAGGGGGTAGGAATTTTGTTATCTGGGATCTTTGGAACCGGGAATGGATCATCAGTTTCCGTGTAAGATTCTTATTCCAACTTACATGTGCTGGAGGTATCATTTTCACAGTAGGAATATATATTATACCTAAATCGTTATAAGAAGAATTCTTGGCTTTTTCCAGAGAAAATGCTGGACTCTTGGCTTTGACAAGAGTTGGTAGCCGAAGGGTTGTTCAAATATCAGCAGGATTCATGATCTTTTTCTCCATACTTGGTTAGTTAGGCTTGTAATTTTGATGTTTTTTCTCCCTGATAAACCAATCAATGTAGTTACTATATGTGTATGTGGGTGTACAGGAAAATTTGGAGCTGTGTTTGCTTCAATCCCGGCTCCAATAGTTGCAGCTTTATATTGCCTTTTCTTTGCCTATGTGGGTATGTATGATCAACTCAAGAATCTGGTTTTTCTGCATACTTTCATTAAGTCCTTGTTATTATTATCATCAAAATTATTTCCTGCTGCACAGGTTCTTCAGGCCTCAGTTTCCTTCAGTTTTGCAATTTAAACAGCTTCAGAACTAAATTCATCTTGGGATTCTCTATTTACATGGGCCTCTCTATACCACAATACTTCAACGAGTACAGAGCATTCAAGAACTATGGTCCAGTGCATACCCATGCTAGATGGGTATTCAGCTTCTCTCATTTTTCATTGTTGAGTGTGCATTGTTATTTAAACTTCATAGTACTTGCCAACTTAAAAGTATCTCCTTTTGGCAGTTCAACGACATGATCAATGTCCCATTCTCATCAAAAGCATTTGTTGCTGGTTCATTGGCACTGTTCTTGGATGCCACATTGCACAACAAAGACAATCAAACTCGTAAAGACAGAGGCATGCATTGGTGGGACAGATTCAGCTCATTCAAGACAGATACAAGGAGTGAGGAGTTTTATTCACTTCCTTTCAATCTAAACAAGTTCTTCCCCTCTGTGTGATTGGATTGGACCATGCTGCTGGAAAGTTATATGGTGAAGTAAAAAATTGTGCACCCTTCAATAACTCACTGTAGGTACTACATGGTAACTAAGACTAATTTAGAAATCATCAATTTCTTCATTCTTAACTATAAGCAATGTAGCGGCAACATGAACATCTTTTTAACCCAGGCTTCTTTCTTGCGAAGCTAATACTTAATTCTATCACTACACATTAGTGTTTTTTTCTTTCGTTGCGTCATTAGTGGTGTTACGTAAATTTTATATTCTTAAAAAAATAAGGGGAATAATTTTCATTAAATGTTTTATACAAAAATATTAGAATTTGAAATCATTTATGTTTTTAAACATTAAAATTAGTAATTCTCAATCTTATAAATGAGTAAATTTTAATTTTGATAACTATAAAGTATTTTTTT